>Ga0209930_1000723_pt1 | contig 67803 bp, 85 predicted proteins | sample ThiBiot_500_biof_2_FD_183948 | JGI IMG/M metagenome (GOLD analysis project Ga0209930, IMG submission 183948) | Wastewater bioreactor microbial communities from Cape Town, South Africa - Thiocy_cont_500_biof (SPAdes) | ecosystem: Engineered > Bioreactor > Thiocyanate-remediating >...
TCTCTCTCTCTTGTATAAACTTCTTTAAATACTTAATTAAAGAAAATATTAAGCATGATAAACCAAAAAACAAAAATCTCTAAGAATTTCTTTAGATTTTCTAGATTAAACTCATGCAAAGCATTAATAATTTTTTTACCAATGCTCAACAGCAAATCAGTAAATTCGAATAAACAAAACTCAAACTTAGTCTATGTTTTTTTTTCTTCTTTTTCTCTCGCTCGTTTTAGCGTCATTATACGGATTTCAAGATGCTTTACTCTATCAACCTAATGAACCCGATACATCCCGAACTATTGTTCAAACACCGGAAATCTTTCATATGCCCTACGAAACAATAACGATAGAAACATGTGATAATGAAAAATTACACGGATTTTTAATTAAACAAATGAATCGAACAAACGAATGTGAGACATTGATTTTTTTCCATGGAAATGCCGGAAATATCGGACATCGGTAAACAGCAACAAAAAAAAGAACAATTTCGAATTGATTCTGTTTTTTTTTAGTTTACAAAATGCGCATTTACTCTATCGAACTTGTAATATAAATCTTCTTCTTTTCGATTATCGTGGCTATGGCAAATCCACAGGTTCACCATCGGAAAATGGTCTCTACACCGATGCATTAGCTGTGTATGAATACGTACGTAAACGTACGGATTTAAATCAAGAGAAAATCTTTCTATTCGGCCGATCACTCGGTGGTGCTGTTGCATTGCATCTTGGTAAAATAAAAATAAAATATTTTCAAATGTATGTTGCGTATTTATCGTTTTTTTTTCTTCGAAGCTTCTCATCTTGCACAAACAAATGCAACGCCACCTTTACATTCTGTCATCGTTGAAAATACATTTACGTCAATACCTGACATGGCAAAACGATTATTTCAAGTGTTTGTTCTTGATTATGTACCAAATTGGTGCTATAAAAATGTGGTAAGTTCAAACATTTGGATAATACTGGCTGATTTTTTCGATTGATTTCAATTAGTATCCTTCGATAACAAAAATTCGACATATTAAAGTTCCAGTTCTTTTTCTTTCGGGTGGTCAAGACGAATTAGTTCCAGCAGCAATGATGGAAAAATTGCATGAAGTTCGAAATTAACATTTCTAAAATTCATTTTATCTATAAATTGTTGAAATATGTTTAGGAATGTAAAAGTCAAAACAAACAATTAGTTATCTTTCCTGATGGACAACATAACACAACATGGTTAGCACACAATTACACAAGTGAAATACGAAAATTTCTCGCCGAAGTAAATCCGATTTTCATGAGAAATATTTAAAATTATTCGTCGTTTTCTTCTAGTGTTCAATTCCATCAAAAGCAGAATGCTCTTTTAAATCCTAAACTAATTTATTTGTTGCACCTTTTCTTTACTTATCTATATATATATACATATAATCATTCAATGTACTGTTCTGTAGTATATATCAATGTTGTTTGATGACTGGTTGTATCTTTATATTTGTATCTATTAATTTGGAGAATTAAAAGAAAGAAAAAAAAACTAAATGAATATCATATGTCAAAATAATATACTTCATAATTGAATTTGTCTCGATATTTGACTGTTTACTTAACGTAGACAAAAAATAGTGACGTCGATTCTATAATTCCGTAAATCTTCAAAAATAATACTGGAAAGAAGTAGAACTATGCATCAAATTAATGATGATAGTTCGAAAATCGTTTTTTTCTTTGTTTTTCTTGATGATTATTCCGAGACCTTTTCATTCATTCATTCAATGATATTATCGATGAGATAAATCAAGCATTCTCCCTTTTTTTTTGTTTCTTTCTCTCCCTCTCGTTCTTTCTCTTTCATTTATACCGTCATAATAACAAGAAATCTCATCTAGCTCGAATAACAGACGATTCTCTTTTCTTGGGCGTCGTATATAAACACATACGTAGTTTAGCTCGAGAATAAAAGAAAACGTCTCTCATTTCGAACGATGTTCAATTCGAAAAGTCTTGTTTTGATTTTCTCTTTCGTTCAAATAACATATTCAATTATTCTTTATCCAAAATTTGAACAACTCGTTCAGCATCTAGTCAACAATCGTACACTACCGTTTTGTACATTTGAAACATGTCAAAAAACTATCAATCAAGCCAATTATACATTTGTCAATCTTTCGCATTCATCATTATTGAAATTAGCTGATTATGAGAAACGAATTCCAATTCAATCGGGTCCTTATCTCATCTCATCGACGGGCATCTATCGTGGCAAACGTATTCAATATCGACATAATCGTTCGATCGATCAATTTCTCGGCATCTACTATGCTGAGTTACCTCAATCATTAGAAAAACCACGAAAGAAAATCTTTAATTATTCAATAGTTAATGCAAGAAAATTTACTCCCTATTGTATGCAATCATTGCTAATGACCGAGAATCTTTCCTATGGATCATTTATAATGCAAAGTCATTTTCATGATAATTGTTTATCGTTGAATATCTATCGAGCTGATTTACGTTCGGGAGATAAACAGAAGGCAATTATGATATTTTCTCATGGAGGTTCGAATCAAATTGGTGGCGGATCGCTGTTCGATGGAAGTATTCTCGCTAGTGAAGGAGATATCATTGTGATAACAATGAATTTTCGCTTGAATTATCATGGATTTTTATCGAGTGGCGACGATCGAGTCAAGGGTAATCGGATTGTTTTTCAGTTTTGACAGAGAGATTTTGTTATTATTTTAAAGGAAACTATGGCCTTTGGGATCAATTATTAGCTGTCGAGTGGGTTTATGAGAACGCACATTTGTTTGGAGGAGATCGAAATCGAATTGTATTAGCTGGACATTCAGCTGGCGCTGGAAATGTCATGTTAATTCCTGGTAACAGAAAAAAAAACGTTTCTTTTTTTTTTCGAAAAGAGAAAAATAAATAAATTCCTATAGCGAGTCGATATTGTCGTGGAATGATTAAACGTGTTATTTCTCAATCAGGCACGGGCTTAGCTCCATGGAGTATCAATCATCAACCAATGAAGTTAATCGAACGTTTATCAAAAGAATTTCATTGTCAACATTTAAATGAAAACGAAATGTTTCAATGTATTTATAGATTATTACAAACTAATGATGGTGATTTCTATCGACTTCATTTGAGTTTAAGCATTGGTAGGATCAATGAAATTGAATCACAAAAATAGGAAATCTTTTTTTTTCTCGTTCGGTTAATTAGCTGATGATAATCCGTATCCGGTGATTGATAATGATTTTCTCAATGATACAATTGAAAATCTACTTCAAAGTGATATCTACCAACATATTGATTTTCTTACAGGTGTAACTTTAAATGAAGGTCTCTATTTTGCTGAATATCATATTGGACATTTTTATAATGAATTTAATAATCAAAGTTCATCGATTGGTAAACGTTTGTCAACGAAAGAGAAACGTTCGATTAATTCGAATTCAATCGGTTTAATACCACCGGATATAATCATTCCAGAAAAGACAACGAATGATGATGACGATGATGATGAGGATGACGATGATGACGAACAAACAAAATCAAATACGCGAACACATGTTGAACAAACATTGACCTACGATCCGAATGTTGTACTTGAACAATTTGGTAAATTAGATTATATCGACAAATATGTCAATGCGAATTTTCAATATGGAAAATGTTATTTAAAAGATATTCGAAAACGATACGAATATCCCGGTAGAAGTTTTCATTTGAATCGATCTTGTATTTTGATTTTCGTTTCAGGCAAAAATAATCTCACCGAACGTATTCGATTGTACATCGATCTTGTTTCGGATTTGATGTTTAATTTTCATATGGTACATTGTCTCAATCTTCGTACTCGAATTGTCAATCAAACAGCAAAAAACTATGCGTATATCTATGCACATAAGCCAACATTTAAAGCTCGAAGTCTGTTTCGAGATCATCTCAAAACTCTGCCGAATGTTATCGGACATTTTGCTGAATTAGGTGAAAATTCTTTTCTTTCTTTCGAAAAAAAAACACGTCATGAATCCTAATTTTCCTACAGATTACGTTTTCGGTGTTCCATTAGCTCGAGATTTTCCTCGCATACATAGAAATGTGAATATGACGTATTACGATTATTCAATCGACGAAGAGAATTTCAGTCGAGAACTTATTCGTTATTGGTCAAATTTTATCAAGACCGGGTATCTCAAATCGAAAGTTGTTCTTTTTCTAATCATTTTGCTCTGTTTTTCTTTCTATTCAATTCAGAAATCCAAATAAAGATTCACCATCGATTCACAAATGGAAAGAATACACTCAAGATGAGCATAATTATATATTTTTTCAATTGAATCATATTCATACTGAACGAAATTATTTCGATTCGATGTATGAATTTTGGTTGAAAACTTTTCAAACGGAATCAAATGGCGGTTGTGATAGTCGATTGTTGAAAATAAAAATGAATAAATACTATGGATTTATCGTTCTTTTCGTATTCGTATTAATTTTCATTTTGTTTTGTTGGCTTTTGAGAAGATTCTATCGAAATCGTCAACGTTATCAAACAGCAAATAATGATTATCCGAGTTTTTTAAATACATAAACAACAACTGAAATCTTTTCTTTTTTTTGTGTCTGTCTTCTTTCTTTTTTTCTCTTCGGATGAATAAATAAAACCAACTGCAACAAGAATGTTTGTCTATTCGTAAACAATATTTGCGACGGATGATCGATGCGATTTTCGATGATATCGAGGTCGATCATCATAGATGTATTCGATTTCATTACCATTATTATCAACATAGACGATTTCTTCTTCGTATTCTAATGGCGGACGATCATAGTCAGCGTAGGCAAATTCGGAACGATAGGGTCGACGATGATGAACTATAGGTGAATCTTCAACGTAAACATATTCGTTTGGAATGGCTGGACGACGGTAGAAGGCAGTACGATATCGTGGACGTTCGTAAACGACACGATCTGGCTCGCGATCGACATAGTAGACATCATCGATATCTCGACCGAGTCGAACTATTCGTGGATTGTCCTAAATAAATTGAAGGTAGTGTGATGTTTCGAGAGAAATTTACAAATATCGCCCCGATCATGAGAAAAACTTTAAAAAAAAAGAAGAACAAGCAAACCTCATCAAGCATTTTTAATTGAATAGTAACATTTTTCTTGCTATTAGTGATTGTATTTGGATGAAGAAAAATTGTTGCATTGTTTTCCTCTGTTTTATTCTCAGTATGAACTGTTGTTGGAGCAGCAGTAGATGAAGACGATGATTGATTGATAATTGTTTGTGGCACCGGCGGTGGCGGTGCTGGTGCTGGAGGAGGGACGATAGGTCGAGGGAAAGGATAAAACAGAGGAGGAGGGGGAGGAGGAGGTGGTAGTTGTGGCTGAAGAAGAAAAGTTTGTAGAGGTGCTTGAGTAGGAAAAAACATCGGAACAGTTGTTGAATTCGGAAGAAACATTGTAGATGTTGGTGCAGTTGTATTAGGTAGGAACATTGTGGATGTTGGAGTGGTTGTATTAGGTAGGAACATGAGAGGAGCTGATGATGGATTATATGTTGGAAGAATTGTTGGATAGGACGTATCTTTCGAATGAAGAATGACTTTAGGAGGAGGTTCTGAATGAAATGATGGTTCTTTCGAATGAATAACAACTGTCGGTGGATGATCTGAATGTGTAGATGATTCGTTAGGATGAATAATAACAGTCGGATGCGTCGACTGATTTATTGGTGGTAGAGATGTCTGATAGGAATTCAAAGGCAAATCACTCACCGTTTGATATTCAGAATAATTATAATTTGTTGGAGGTTTTCGATAGTTTGCTGCATAATCATCATTACTATTATGCAAACGTGTTGAATCATCAAAATTCTCACGAGGTAAAGGAGCAGATTTAGGATAATAAGCAGGTGCAGGCGGAGGAAGAGGAGGAGAAGAAGCAGGATAATATGTATCGTCAAAGTTCTGAGCAAATCGTACAGGTCTTCGTTGTGCACTTAATTGATTAATAATCGGATTTCGTTGTTTGCCTGTTGATCGATTATAATTTCCTGTTTTCTTCATTGATACAGCAGGTGGTAGTGTATCATCGATTAAAGGTTTAATAAATCGTTGTTGTCGATTATCATTACTTTCGATTTGATTAATTTTTGGCACTTTAGTTGAATTTGTTTGCTGCCGTTTCGTTGGCAAGGTAAATGTATCAGAACGAATGGGTTGTTTGACAACGGCTGTTGGTCGTTGTGTTTGTAATTGGCCACCTGTTGTTGCTTTCGAATTTGAGAGTAAATCATTGGCAAATTTACTTCGTTGATTCTCTCGAAACTGTGTGTGATAACTTATTGACATGTGTATAGCAAAAAAAAATTATTTTTTTTCCTCTTCAGTATAAAACCTCCTATGCGAAATTACTTTTCCTTTCGATTTTGTTTAATGTTTCTGTTCGATGTCATAGAGAGAACGAAAAAAGAATCTCTTTTCTCTTTTTTTTTGTTTGTTTGAAAATTTCATTCAGATGAATCAGGTAAAACGCTATTTACCTTACGTGTATGAAGAATTGGCTTGGGCTTTATCTGATTAATTTGATAGTAACTAAAACCACTGGATATTGGCATTGAAGGAGTTCGATGAATGAAAGATATTCAATCGTCTTTGATGACATATGTCAAATGTTGATTTTGTAATTGTAATCCTGAGTGAGAGTCCTTTTTTTCCTGTCTTTTTCATTTCACGATGTATTTTTATTAGTTTAAATATTTAAACAGAAGAGAAAGAAAAATGGTAGGTTAACTAAGGGTTGAATAAAAGAAAATGTCTTAAATGAAGTTGTTCTATTCGAATATTTATTCGTCTTCTTTGCCACGTTTAATCTGGCGAGTGAAGGCACCATAGTCGAGATTACCTTTTGGATCTAATGGTGCACCATCAAGCATTTGGCTAAACTGAAAAAAAACCGAATATTTCATGTTAATACTAAAAACAACTAAAGACAGCGCATACTTCCATATCGGACAAACCTAAAAGAAAACGAAAAGATTTAGTCAGATAATCGAATTATTCGAATGAATACGTACGATCTTCAGGACGACCTTCGCCAATAAGAACTTCTCGTAAACTATAGAATAGAAAATTTAGAAATTGAAATTGATTTGATTTCAAATTTTCTACTTTTTTTGATTAATAAATCCTGTTCCTTCTTTATCGAAGTTTTTCCATGCATTCAAAATAACATTTTCTTCATCTGTGCCATTCAAACGATCTCCAAATAAAGTTAATAATGTTGTAAAATTAACTGGACCCGGAGCTTCTTCGAGCATAGCTTTCAATTCGGCGTCTTTTGGTGCTTTTCCAAGTGATGCATAGACTTCTTTTAAATCATCGAGACTGACTGTACCATCTCGATCTTGATCCATGAGATTGAATGCCTTGAAAGAACTCTTTTTGCGAAAAACAAAAGATGTGAATGAAGATAAACAGACTTCTTTGAATTCTTGAACTTGTTTTTGATCGAACATTGAAAAGACATTGCTAGTGGCACGTTGAGCTTTCTTTTTTAATTTTTTCTATTTGAAGAGAAAAATGAAAGAGTTCTTTTTTGGTCAAAAAAGAAAGAATAGCTGAATTTACGTCTGTCATTGTTTAGTTTCGATGATAAATAAAAAAAACAAGTTGATATATGTATGTGTGTGTATATCGTCTATGCAAATAAGCAACTGCAATGGTTGATTACCAAGTCGTACACTAGATTCTATCGTTTATTCTTTCTTTTTCTCTTCTTTACTTTTGTTATTATTCCTTGCTGCTACAGATTTGTCTATTTTGGTGCTAGATTACACAAGCGCGTAGGAGAAAGAGAAAAAAAGAAATACGGATAACCGCGCTATCAATATACGCCAAGTTTCTTCCTCTTCGTTAACTTATCGGTTAGTGTATAGATAGTTTAGTGCATATGCCCATTTTCTTCTTTCTCTTGAGTAACCTAAAACGATCTCATCGTAGTCGTTTCTTTCTTTTTTTCTTCTCTCGAAGTAAACCTAATCGAGTTATGTGTGTACTAAAAACAGTTCTATCTCATTTCCGTCGAGATAATATTCCAAGTGTAGAATTGGCGACAAAAGAAGACTTTCTTTTTCGAGGATATTTATATATTTTTTTTTCAAGCGAAGAAACAAGAAAACTAGTAATAATAACATTTATCGTCGATGAAATTTCTTGTCAACTTGTTTCGATTACAAATCTTGCGAAGGTTTTCTTTCGAAATTTTCTAGAAGACGATTAATCAACTTCAGCAAATCATCATCATCATCTGAATAGATTGTTTTCAATTTGTTTAATCGTGATTTCAATTTAATGAAATCTTGTTGACAAACATCGATTAGTGATATCATACATTGAATTGTTTTCTCAATCGAATCGTATTGTTCGATATCTAATGATATACGAGAACAAATACCATGATCTACGAGTTGTTGACGAAGATGAATGCTAAACATTCGATTAGATAGACTTGTCAAAGAGATTCATCAACTCACTTAGCATAAACGTCACGTTTACTATCCAGCGCTTGATCCTAGAGAAAAGAAAAGCTGTTCGAATGAGAGAAATGATTTAGTTTGATTAACTTTTTCGATGATTAAATCATTGATTAGCGTCAAAGTTCGAATTGCGATCTTTTGACTGGCATCGAGCAGTTTGATCATTAATTCAGCGCCACCATGTTCGAGAAAATGATGTTGTGCTTGAGGAAAATTTCTCAATAGAGTCGAAAGTGTATAAAGTAAACGATGAAGCAGAATTTCATCGGATTCATGATTTAATAAACGAAGAAGATATTGAATTACACCCAAATTCAATGCTTTCAATTGAACTTTAGGATTTCTAAGAGAATTCTTTTTTGAATAATTTTCTTAAAAATAAAAGAAATCTACCCCTGAAAAGCAGCGCCAAGTGTTAAACAAGTAAGAAGTCGAATTTCTGAATTTGTATCAGTTGAATTCAGTAGATTGATTAATAAATCTAAGCCATTGCTATCCGAAAAGAGAATTGCATTGTCATACTAATTAAACATGAATTTTAAAATTAAGATTTTATCTATGAAAATATCATTCTACTTGATGCAAATAGAATTCTAAATCCGTAAGAATTGTTTTACGATTTTCGTTATTATCCGTTTTGTTTAATTGTTCGATTAGATCGATGATAATTTCTTGATCGGTTTGAATTTGCATGTTGAGCGATTCAAAATCTTTTTTTAATTCATCATATGATCGATATTTTTCACGTATTTCATCGATATGTATCTGACGAGAAGAAAACAACAATGAATATTATTCGATAAATTGAATTTCAAAGCTACTTGATCTGTTGGTACATCGTCTTTGGTTAAATCGAGATTAGCAAAAGCTTTTTCAAGATTTTGTCGGCTGAGTTCTTCCTGAGATAATGACTCCGATGGAACGGAAATAATGTCATTTGCCGATGAACTTTTTTCGTCTTTGTCAAGTAGTTTAGCTTCACGAAGACCCGTCTCAAGATTCAATCGAACATGAAGACCTGATGGAATTCTTTGATCTAAATCAAGATTATTTTATAATTATATAAAAATAAAATAGAAATAGGTCAAAATATATACTCTCTTTCACAGTTTGCCATTCATTTGTCGGAATAAATTCGTCTGTTTCAGTATTTTCACTCGAAATAGAAACAATTAATAAACTAACAAAAATTAAAGTAATGAAAAACTTCATTGGATTTCAATGATTAACTGAAGACGAAGAGATGTATGATTCATTCAGTTAAAAAAGCTGTGTGTACTACCAATAAACTATTTACAGTCAATAGAGTGCAGTATATATACGATGTTTTATTTTATTTAAGGCGTATTAATATAGATCTATTTGATTGAAAATATAAAAAAAAGAGAGAGAAGATGAGTGACAATACACGAGAAGAGAAAACAAACAAAACAAAACAAATAATGAATTAATATAATACAAGAATCAATGGTCACGATCGACATGTGTGTGTGGTGTGGTGTTGAATCGAATCTAAACAACAACAAAAAAAGACAAATCAATCAAACTATTTTCCATTTTTTAACACATTCGATCTGTCGATTTATTTATCTAACAAATTATCCGCACTTGACTCTGATCAGACGAATATCTCGTTGACAAGTTTGTCTCAGGAGACTAAACATACCTTTTTTCACGGTAATATCGGTGAATACCAAAGATGTGATGTATTGCCATAGCTTGGCATTTGTTTCATATGATCTAGAAAGAAAAATATCACAACAACATCAATAATAATAACAAAAAAAAGTTGTTTACCAGCTGAGAAATTATTTTGAATGCTGGGAGAATAATTTGAACATGGACGATTGTATGGTGTACTGAATGGATTAAGTCCATCGTATGCACGTGTTGAAGCTAAATATCAAATTGAAGAACAATCAGTAATAAAAAAAAAGCCAAGTCGTTCTTTTAGTTTACTTGAAAAAAATGGTGGATATCCATTTGAACTACAAGCAACAGCAGCTGCTGAAAAACCCGAACCGAACGCTCCATATTGATGATGAGGATCGTTTGTTAATGTTGAATTATTAGTTGGAAACATTTGAGAATAGATTGCTGCTGTTGTCGATGATTGTACTGGTATAGTTGCTGCTGGTGTTGCGCCTGATGGTTGAATATTCTCTCCCATATCATTGGTCGGTTGTTGCTGTTGAGATTGTTGTTGATGATGATGATTTTGACGACGACTTTTAACTTTATCTTCTCGACGATATTTAGCTCGACGATTGGAAAACCAAACTTGTATGCGTGCTTCGGCAAGATTAATCTTATGAGCCAGATTCTCACGAACATAGACATCGGGATAATGTGTACCATTGAATGCTAAAATCGACGAGAAACAAAAACGTATATCGATCGAGCAATGAATTGAACATACTTTGTTCTAAAGCGTCGATTTGTTCTTGAGTAAATGACGTTCGATTACGTTGTAATTTTCTTTTCAATTTCAATCTCTCTTGTACAGCTTCATCGTTTTCATTCAAACCTAATTTGCTTTCATCGCTTACATCAGATAAGTCTAACAAAAAAGAGAGAATAGACAAATGAATCAAGGTGTGACGGTAAACCTTATGGCAATACGAACAAGAAACAAAAAAAATCATTTCCTTATCATTAATGTAACACAAAAAGAGAGAGAGAGAGAGACATCTCGAATCGAATCGATCAGATGCCGATATGTTGATTTAGTGATTGTGTTCGACATCTAATTAGTTTCGATAGATAAAAAACAAGAAACATAGGGAGTAAGAGAAACAATATTCATGCTGTTATTATTGTTATTTTTATTTTGCTCATTTTGATTAGAATATAAAACAAAAAAAAGCTCAACTCCGCCTTGATAACCGTCTGATCAGCTATTTTTATTTATCGATCATTAAGAACTAAGACGATTGAAAATATTTTCTTCGCTTCTTTGTTCAACTAATGATTTGTAACTCGAGGGCATCAGCCGTTTAACTTCGAAATGATTCTTTCAATGAGACCGATCAGTATATCAACAGGTGGTCTTTTACTACATCTGTGACTTAAGGAGTTCGTCATCGTTTGCTTGCTCTTACCTCCTAATTCTTGATTCGTCTCGTTTGTTTGATGTTTATATTCGGAATTTGAATCGCCACTATTCGAATAAACACTTGATCCAGGTTGATGAACGTAAAATGATGATGGTGCCGATGACGATGGCCATGATTGACCATGTAGAACACGTAGTTTATTATCAACTGAACAGTATGTATCATGATGACTTGACATTGAGTCAAGTGATTTGCTGCCAAGATTTCTCAAGACTCGATTGATCGATGAGACCTGTTTTTTTATAAAAAAAAATAATGGAAAATTCATTCGAATTCAATCAAAACGATGATGACATACACTTGGAATATTTTCTGCGTTACAGATTTGTTCGGCAAGAAGACGATCTCGTATTTCCCAAGCAAATATCGACGGTGTTTCACGTTTATATTGAGCAATTTTCGTCACAACATCTGATGTGGCAACACGAGGTTTCGAACCTCCGATAGCTCGTGGTTTAATCGAACCTGTTTCATAATATCGAGCTAAGATTTTCGAAACACAACCATTTGAAACTTGCAGAAATCGACTTATGTCACATGGTCGCATGCCATTGTAAGCAAGGTCGACAATGCGCGATCGAGTCGTATCTGGCAATGGTCTACCATTGACAAATAAGCCACCGAGTTGATTGACTCCCGAATGGCCTAAAAATGTATAACCTCCGGTGATCGATAGTCAGCAAAACAATTAATTGATTACCTTTATGAGACAGTGAAAGATCGTCTTGAATATCCATTGATTCAACGAACTAGAAGTAACTAAAGAAAAATCATTGATAATAAAAAAACGAAATGTCTACCTCATATTTCGAACTTAGATTTTATTTCAAATGAAAACTATGTACTCTCATGTTGTTCTCTCTTTTTTTTCTTTCTTTTCTTTTTTTTTCTGATTGAGAATATTAGTAACAACTTACAGTTCAATGAGTTGGAACTTGTTTCGGATCACACACGGACGGGCGGTCGGGCGGACAACACTTGCTAGGATTCGGTTAGTTAAACTCGTGTGAACGCTCGATTTATGCGCTTACAACTGAAAGCATCGAGACAAAACACATAAACTAGAGAAAATTCGGGCAAGCGTATAACGACAAGAAAAAAGAAATAGATCAGGGAAAGGATAAGAATGAGAGAGAGAGAAATAGCGACAGAGAGAAAGAGAAAAAGAATGAACCAGCAGCAAATCCGATTGTTTGTCGGCTCTTTTTCTTTTTCTTTCTCTTTTTCTCATTTAGTGTCTCTAGTTTTCTGCTCCAATGAACAGATTCGTTCTCTTCTTGTGACTGGCTACCTTTTTCTTTTTCTTTTCTCGTTCGAGACACTTTGTTGCGATCAAGTAGGCGAAAGAAGAAGACGAAGAGAAGAGAACAAATTAACTATTGGTTGACTGATTCTTTTTTCCTCTCGGGATGTTTCATGATTGGTTAGCTATATTTAGTTCATCATATTCGTCATCTACCTGATTCTCGTCTTCCGTTTCGACAATGTTAAATCTCAATTTGATTTTCTGACCAGTGCTACCACCAAGAGCGAGAGAAAGAGAACAACAGACGACGAAAAAAAAAACGTCAAGCTTTATGCCTGATTACACACATATTCAAATAGAAGGACGTTGGTCAGCAGTAGCAAATGACAAATCTTGCTGAATGAAGGACAATCATTAACATCGCATAAATTCTGCATCACAAAATCTTGTACGATTGGCAAGTTGGTATCGAAATGTTTCATGTATACATTTGCTTGTCATTGTTGGACAAAAGAAAAAGAAACATAACATCAGACGCCGGGGAATGTTTAATTAAAAAAAACAAAAGCAAAAGAAGAAAATCCGCTTGTTATTGTCGCATATGCATACAAGCGTATAATTTCTAATAAAATTCATTCTCAAATCAAATATTCTCAATTCTTTCACGTGAAAATAATAATTTCTACTTTTTTTTAAATAGAAAAAAAAAACTTCTCCTTTTTCTTTTCTCTCGAGGCACAGCCGCCAATCCGAAGAGTATAAATTTTGATAATTGTTGTTATTTTTTTATCATCGGAATCAGCAGGTGAAATTGATGATACGTTTTCCCTTGAATATTTGACGCCAGAAAACTATCGTCTAAGATCGTTGAACAATCTCAGCAGGTTGGAACTATTCATTCCACTTGATCAACAAAATAATAATTAGCTTCATTTCTATTTGATTAACGCGCTTCGTTTAGACATACCGACAGACAAGTTTTCGTGCTTATATACCAATGATCATTCTAGCATGATGATATCCGTCTATGAAACAATTTCCTTTCGACAAGGATCGAGAGAGAGAGGGAGACACAAAACTAGGTGTTAATACAATGTAATTTGCGTTTGCTCTCTGCTTGTGTCGCTGTCATCATCGGTTATTACGCTAAGATGATCAAAGTAGAAATTAGTTGAATGTATTCCTTCAGGCTTGCGGTATGTCTATCAAAACGAAATGACTAATTAGAAAGAACTTATCATTGTTAACTTGAAAACAAGAAGAAAAAAAGATTCGAAGATCGTAATCAAATCGAAAAAATTCATCAACGTCCGTTGACCATATACATCTTGATTGATTTTTCTTTATGATAAACAGATGAAAAAATACACACACACACACAATATCTTATTGTGTCGTATTAATAGAGATTTAAAATGTCATTCATTTTCTTTTTTTGCTTGTGTGTTCAGTGAAACGTATGTGATCCGATCCGATTGATGACAATTCAATTCAATGCACAATCAGAATGAAATGTAGAGAAAATAAGACTTCTCTTAGAAGCGGAAAAAGACAATCATCTCAAATTTTATTTCCTAACTTGAGGCTATTCTAGTCGAATTACCTTTATTAATCATCGGCTAATCGCGACTCAATCAAATGTCTTTTAATTTGCTTGAGTAAAACTATTGAATTTATTTATATAATAAATGACAAAAAAAAGGAATCAGTTAGCTGGAATAGAATAGTTATTCTTTGAGTTCTTTCGCAGCTTTAGTTGAGGCATCGATTCATTCGATATATCTGGAATAATTATTTTTGTTTTATTTTGTTTTTAATACAAAAATCAATACATTTAACATGAAAAGATGGTCTATTGTTTTTATTAGAGAAAAACGACGAAAAATAAACAAATCACCAATCTGAATTTCCTTTCGCCAAGAAGTCGTTCTTTTTAATATTGTTAGCTGCTTTATTATGTTGCGATTCCAATTTCGGACAATTGGTTATACGATGACCAAGACCATTACAATACGAACAACCACGTTCGTCTAAAACAAATAAATGAAGAATAACAACAACAGTTTTTTTTGGGTAAAAACTTTACCTCCAATCTCGAGTAGACGCTCTTTGTCCGATTCCAATTGAAGTAAAAATGGTGGAACCGGTTGTTTAGCTTCGATTAATAGATGTTTGAGATCCAATAGAAGTGCTTCGTCTATTTGAGAAACGAAATAAAGAGAAAAGAGATTGAAAGAAAATGTCCTACCGCATGTTTTATTGATAAATGTCGTTGCAAGACCTTGAATACCTCGACGACCTGTTCGACCAATTCGATGGACTAAACAAAATCGATCATTTGAAAAATAAAACGAAATTCGAAAAAATCAATTTACCATAGTTTTCAATATCTTCCGGGAGATCATAATTGATCACATGTTGAACATCAGGAAAATCTAAACCTTTCGATGCGATATCCGTCGCAACAAGAACATCTTTTTCGCTTTTCACAAATTTTTCTACAGCATAAAAACGTTCGACTTGATCTTTTCCACCGTGTATAGCCACAGCTTCGACACCTTTCATAAGCAAATATTCATGAATAGCATCGACATCTTGTTTTCGTTGAGCGAATATCAAAACCTAATGAAATCATTCGTTCGATTATCAAATTTTCGCCTTAGTTTTCATATTTTACCGGTGGTGGCGTTTTCTGTAAAGCTGCTAACAACGACATGATTCTCGCTTCGGCCATGCAGTATTCAATCTCTTGTTTGACAAATAAACTGGCCGCACCAGCACGACCGACGTTGATTGTAATTGGTTTTACGAGTGCACTTTTCGCGAAATTTTGAATTTTCTTCGGCATAGTAGCCGAAAAGAGTAATGTCTGCCGTTGAGCTTTGAAATGTGAAATGATATTTCGAACGTCTTCTTCGAAACCGAGATCAATCATTCGATCGGCTTCGTCGAAACATAAATACCGGCAAACGTCGAGAAAAAGAAGTTTTTTATCTAACATATCCATCAATCGACCGGGAGTAGCAACGATTATATGTACACCACTGAAGAGAAAACAACAAAAAAATGGATTTTAATCAACATTCGAATGAGAATTACTTTTTTATTGCATCGATTTGCTCTTTCATAGCTGTTCCACCAACGCAATCAACCGTTCGAAGAGCTGGTAAACCTGAACGAGAGAGAAATTCGAAATAGAAAAACAGAAAATCCCGGATGCATACCGAGTTTTTGTGCGTATTCGCAAATACCATTGATGACTGATTTAGTTTGTCGAGCTAATTCACGCTGAAGAAGAAACAAGTTTCGTTTTTTTTTTCGAATTTCAAACAAAAAACCCACCGATGGACAGATGATGAGTCCGTACGGGCCTTCATTTCGAATGAAAGGCATGGCTTTTTCTTGTTCGAGACAGAATACAATTATCGGCAAAACAAAGACCAGTGTTTTTCCACTGCCCGTATACGCTATTCCGATGAGATCTCGGCCAGATAATCTAAATATAAACCGCGATTTTTCTCTCTCTCTCTCTCTTTTCCTCTCGGCAATTTCATACACAGTTGGAATGCCTTGCATTTGAATAGGTGTTGGTCGCATGATTTTCTTTTGCTTCAATGCTTCGAGAACCCCTTGAGGTAATTTCATATCCTGATGAAACAAAAACCAAGAAATTTTTAATAAGAAAAGACAAATTAAATTCACAGACCTCGAATCGACAGAGTGGAGGAGGTATATCATCACCTTCTGCAATGATATTGTACATATCGCGAATTCGTTCATGACGATCATCGGGCATTCGAAGAACTGATCGAGGTGGACGCCAACTGAATTATTAAAAAGTAAAAAAAACGGTAAAAGATTTTCTTTTCAATTACCTCGTTCGAATGGGATCAGTATATTCGATACCTTTAGCTAATTCACCCACACCCATCAAAGCTAAACGAAGAAAACAAATGCATTCGAAGATAAATCATCGAGTTTATTTGCTTTTCATACCTCGAGTTTCGACGACATTTTGAAGAATTTTTTCTTCTTCTTCAAGAATCTTCTCCGAACTTGTTTGATCTGATTGATTTTGATTTTTCTTCATTTCACTCGCTTGATCAAGTAGCGTAAAATTCGCTTGAGGTCCTGCAGTAATCTCCTCTTCGACTGGCTGTACTTGTGCTCCATCGGCTGCTGTTGAATTCACTGCATTGTCCAAATGAGAATGTTCAACATTACTTCCACCTAATACTCGTTGAATCTACGGAGAGAAGAAGAAAAAAACCAAAATCGTATTCGCAAATTCGAATTGAATAAACAATTCACTTGTTGTCGTCGTCGTTCTTTCAACGGAACATAGGTTTTGTCTTCGTTATTTTCCTCCTGTTCATCGTCATCATCTAGTTTGAATTCATCTTCGGATTCCGATGGTTCCTAAAATATTTCGTTTTTCTTTTGCTATTCATTGAAAATAACATTCAATGTCTTACAATTCGTCGACGTTTCGCTCGAAATCTTTCAATTTCTGCTTGAATTTCGTTCTTATCTGTCATTTTTCTATCTGAATAATTCGAAAAAGCAAATGGATTTTTATCTTTCTTCGGAAAGAATTCGTATTTACAACAACAACAACAACAACGGCATACAAAGAAAGAAAAAACGAACAAAACATTTATATAGAAAATAAAAAAGGACTTTCAAATCAAAAGCGTAACAAATTGTGGTTGATTATGTATGTCTTTTCGACACATTGGACATGAACGATTTTTAATCATCCATTGAGCAATACACGACGAATGGTATTCATGTGAACAAGCAAGAATACTGACTTCTTGTCCACTTCGATAATATTCGAGACAAATCGAACATTCCGATTGAGATTCACTTGTCGAATGAGTCGGAGATGGAAGGGCAATTTCAGGTTTTATCGATTGATTTAAAACACGTTGAATAGTCGCTGTCTAGAGATACGAGAGAGAAAGGATAAGGAAAACGAAACTGGGTGGCTTTTTTTTACATTAGGTACGGTTTGCGAAGTGCAAACGCCGGTTTTGATTAGGTTCTGTTGAATTTCCCAGATGAATATCGATGGTTTTGATGATTTAATTTTGATGATTTCCGAACGTATGCGAGCTGTTAAACGTGGACGTTTAGGTTTTTTCACTGGAATCGATTGTGCTGCTCGTTGACATTGAAGAACGGTATGAGATGGAAGAGGAGGAAGAGGAGGTGGTGGGAGCACTGAATAATTCGTTGGCGGTAGCGTATTGTAAAACGATGGATACGAAAGATTATTCCAATTGAATGGATAATTTTCTTTTTTTTTTGAAAAATTAGAATAGAATTTAAAAAAAAAGCAAAACTTTTGGAAAAATCAACATACGATGTGGATAGAAATTCGCATCGAAAGATATCGATGATTGATGTGAATAGACTGGATAAGGTGATGATTTCTCCCAAGGATTTTCGTACGTCAATGGATATGGTCGATTGATTGCATAGTTAGGATAATCTAAATGTCGAAGTAGATAAATAAAAAACCTACGTTCAATTCGAAAGGTTGGCTTTTACCGATGGTTTGTGACAAGGAATTTTCAGTTACTGTCATCATGATCTAAAATAAAAAGCAACCGAGAAAATCTAGATATTCATTGATTACAAACAAAAATGAGACGAAGAGAAAAAAAAATGAACGAGTACGACACGACTGTACAATGTATTGTATGCTTTCTTTCTTCTTTTTTTTTTTGTTGTACGTTATAGAAGTTTGTTCGTTCTGAACGAGCGAGAGAAGGGGATGAAGGGAAAAAAAAAGAAAAAAAAATTTTGCTCGACGTCTCGTCTTTCTCTTAATTATACAGTTTGTTCTTTCGTTCTGTCCTCGTTTTGCACAAGGCAATGGAACTCAACTATCTTCTCTTTAATTAAACTTGTTATACATATGAATGTCGGTCGCCATCTCATTTGGAAACGTCGATGCATACGCACGGACACTCGTTTGCAGATAAGACGTATGACTCCTTCTATTCGTGTCAAATGAGAATTACAACTGACAAAAAAAGAAAAAGAAAAGATGATAATTGATCACTCTCTTCGTCTGTAAGCTTCAATGGTTTACTTTTTTCTCTCTCTCTCTCTCTGAGGTTAAAAATGTGAGCATCTATCTATCTATGACCTATTTCTTTTCACGCACGAATAAGAAAAAAAAACGAAACGTTTTCTTTCTTTTTTTCCCCCTCCTCCTCCGCGCTCGGGTGACCTAACATTGTCGAATTGCTGGTTAATTCTCTCGCGAACGTATTTTTCGCGTTCTTACAAAAAAGAAAACCGAAAATTTACATATTACTGTCGCACATTGAAAAGACAAACAAACAAACGAACGAACGAACAAAACAAAAAGCTGTCTTCTACAAGAAATTATCTCGTCGACAAATTGGACACGACGAATTCATTGTAAACCAACGAGCTATACACTTCGAATGATATTCATGTTGACATGGGAGAACTCGTATGTGTTGATTGTTTCGAAAATGCGACATACAAATAACGCAAGCCGTTTGTTTCGAATTTAATATTGAGATTTGATAACGATAGGAGACGAATTTGTCGATATTAACTTGATTGAAACGATTGGGATCGGCTAATTTCTCAGCGAGATCGAGCAATTGTTCGTAGTTTTCTCTTTCGCGATAGGTTCGCCACGGTTGTGTTTGATGAAAATGTAAATGTTGATGATGTAATTGATCATCGGATGAACATGTCGATGTTGATTCACTCGATGAATCTGAATGAGCTGGAGATACATTGCCTGCACAAGGCACGGATATTGTTGATTGATTATGATCGAACGTGAAATTTGTTGTTCGCAGTGAATTCATTTGATGACGAGAGAAATCGGTCGGTAAATGTTCATTTCGATTTGAATACAGATTGGAATGAATCGATGTGGTTGTTGTTGCTTGTGAACTCGTTCGAAATTGATCCCATGTCGATGATAACGGCCTATGGAGAATTAACGAACGATGTTTGATCGAACAACGTGGTGGTTGATTTTCGGACTCGATTGAATGTGAATGTTCGTAGCGAATGCGTTTGGTCGAAGGTTGAGAAAGTAATCGAACGGATGGTTCGAATTGTCGAAGAAATGATGATGAAGACGAATAGGATATTAGATCGTCTTCGGCCGAACGTTTTCGGTTTCCTGTCAATGACGAATTCGCATTCGAATTGAATTCTTGTTCGATAATCGATTCGTTTGTTGTCGATGATCGACGTCGTTTCGATCGTGTCGATTGCTCGAATGGAATGAATTCGTCGGTAAACGAGTTATTCAACGTTCGTTTCTCCATTTCTCTAAAACATCATCATTCTAAAACAAAAAACGAAGACGAAGAATGAGTACACAGGGGGAGAGTGGCAAACGAATGTGTACTCATAGTCTGTTCGAGTGCGTGCGTGTACAGAAGAAAAGAAAAAAAGAAAAACGAGTAGGAAAGAGAGAGATCAGGGTCAAATCGTGAATGACGTTGATGACTGCTCGCTTTCTCTCTCTCTTTCTCGGTCGAGCTGTTCGGAAAAATAGGTCGTCTGCAAATGTTCTATCTAAAACAGAGAAGAAGAAGAAAACGAACGAGAAGCAATATCAATCTTAGTTTGCTTGTTTTTCACAGATCATCGGAGATTATTAACTAAAAACAAAAACAAAAACAAAATCAATCGAATTCCATCGGAGGTAGTCGAAGTTGATTTTCATAGTTCGTCCAATCTTTGAGAAGATTGTCTAGTTTGTGAAGAAGTTTCTCGTCACCGGACGAATCGATTTTGCCGATTAGATTTTCTAGATCGTGTTGAATGGCGTCGAATTTCAACAAGATTTGCTCATTGGTCGATTGTAAACGTGCACGTTTCAATGCACATTCATTTAGAATCGAACATTCATGAGCAAGAGTAATTAAAGTCGATAGTTTCGATTCGAATTCATCGGCAATCGGCGGCGTATTGAGCGATTGTCGATGTTGTTTCTTTCGTTGAGATATTCGTTTGGTAATAATTGGATGTTGATCGGCGAGATATTCTCGAACGAATTCGAGACGTTCGTCGAGTTGGATCGGATTTAAACGTCGTGAGAGACGAGACGACGATGATGACGACGGTGAAAGTAAATGCGAAAGACGAGATGAGAATTGTGTTTGAACACGATTGAGTGTTGTATTGTGAAAATAATGTGATAGTAGAGAATTTGTTTGTGAGAACGAAAGAAATTCATGGAAATCTTCTTCGTTTAATTGTTTTCTTATGTTTAAATCCGTTAGATTATGATTTTGATAGTTGGTCTTGTAATGACGGAGTTTATCTTCGAAATTTTCGTGAAATGTAAACAGATTTTCGATTGATAATATATGATTCGGCGATATCTTATGATAGAATGTATCTAAATCGGTCCAAAGTTTATCGATACGTGTACCAACAATAGGACTAATCGATACTTGTCGATCGAGTAACATTTGTGGACCATGATGTCGTTGATTGGTTAGAGGAACTAATGGAGGTAACGGTTTCGTTGGAGATTTTTCTTGTGCATAGGTATTTTCAGCTTGTTTATGTTGATAAATCGTCGAATGAAGATTGGCGTCGGTTTTTGATTGAAGAAAATTCTCTCGAACGATAGCCATTGATAATAAGGCTTCGAGTTCTTGTTGAACAAGTTGAATTTCATGTGCATAAACGCCTGATTGACTATGTTTATTCGAAAGAATTTGATCGATATTTGGACATATCGATTCCCAATTTGGATGTGTTATTTCATTGAATTGTGTCAATGATAAGAAATGTTGACGTGTCGATATTCGTCGAGATTTTGAATGTGATTGATGGCGTCGACGTTTTTTCGATGTAATTTCAACAGATTGTTGACGTTTACGTTTGTTACTAATTGAACGTTTCATTATTTCAAATTCGAACTAAAATCGACTGTCATTTCTTCGATGAAGTATTTTCATATCACTATTGAGGTCATACTTGATTATTATCACCGCGTCATATATATTGTTGCTCAAGATAAGTTAACAAACATACATATACGGATCTTATTCCTTGGATTTTCAACCAATCAAAATCGACTCCATGTTATACCCCGTTAGTTCAAGTCATCTTTCGATAACCGTATTCATTTATTTGACTTCTTACAAAGTAGATATGGATGTACAACCGGAATGGAATAGATAATTGTTTAGAGACTTAGAAGAAGATAAAAAAAATGTTTTCAAACATGCAAAGTGAAATTTCCGATCAATAAATAAGATACAAAAGGAATGTATTGAGAATCATTCTCTCACAAGTAAAAGAGAAAAAAAAGAAGAAGAAGAAAAATTGAATTTATTGTTTTTCCAGTAGAGTTGGATTATGAGTTAGAATTTGCAATAACAATGAATCGATGTATTCTTGTAGACGTTGATTAGCACTTATGAGCTAAACAAAAAGAAAACCGAATTACTATTAAATATATCATTTCATTTCAAAGATAATAACAACAAAGCGTGCAGAAGTAATAAGCGGAACGAAGAAGCAAATGGAAGTGCAAATTTACAGGCGACAATACTTGTCATTGGATTTATTGGCAGTAGTAGTAGCAGTCGTTGTTTCGACTGGAGACGAAGGATTAGTAGAGATCGAATCTTTTCTTTCGACTGTATTCGTCTGTTGAGTAATAATCAATGGGGTTGGTGCCATTCGTACAGGCATATCAGTATTCATTGTTGTTTCGAGTAATTGAGGATTATTTTCAATGATAACATTTAACATCCGTTCGACATACTCACGTAAACGATCGTTTACCATGAATTGTTCTCTCAATTTGCTCATTAACTGTAAATTAGTATCATGCATAAAACAACTGACAGAGAGCGAGAGAGATTAGAATTCTTACCTCGTCTTTCGAGAGAAATTCGAGTTCAACTGCATAGGATAACGAATCACGATTGGCCATTAACAATCGACCTTCATTAAAGCCTCTAGAAATAGACGTGTGTCGAATAGTTAATTGAATCAAATGTCGAATTTACTCGAAAACACTTCGTTCTTTTAGTTCTTCATTTTCTTGTCGAAGTTTTTCATTTTCCTAAACGAGAAGATTTTCATCAAACAATCGGAATTTGATCTCAACTTACTAATTTCAAAGCTCGAACTTGAGCATCAAGATCCTGCAAGCGTAATTCCGATGTTTTAATCAAACTTTCGGTTCGATTCAATGTTTGTCCGAGCATATGCTCTGATGAGCTCATTGACAATTGTTCAATCAACTAAAACATATCTTTCTGATGAATCGTTTTCTTAAAATTCGTTTTTTTTTCTCCTACGTGAGCATTGGCTAATTTCTCAGCCTTGAGTTGTTCTCGTTCTTGTCGTAGTTGTTCGAGTAATTTCTCATTGTCTTCAGCGAGATCATTGCAACGAACTTCACTCTGTTGCAATTGAATGTCGACATCTTCGAGTTTATTCTTAAGTTGTTTAACATCTTTCTCCATTTGACCGTTGACAGATTGAGTTTGTTTTAATTCATTTTCGATTGCAGTGATTCTGAAAACGAGTCAATCGACGAATCGAAAACGTTATGACAATGCAACAAACCTCACGAGACTAGAAGATGAATAAATGTTCGAAATGATTTATGACAAAAATGAAGTTTTACCTTGTTTCGAGAATTTCTTTGTTTCGAATATCTGCTGGATCTTTTCGAGTCTAAACGAAGGACGATTTCGAGAAGAATTCAGAGAAATGATTCGAATTACATGTGGAATAGTTTGTTGAGTTGAACGTGCTTGTTCTTCTTCGAAATTTTGAAATAAACCAACGAGTTTGTCGAGTCTATGAACGAAGAAATCATTTTTCGAGTTTGTTTTCATTTCGATCAGTTTTACTTCAGCTTCAAAGTGAGATTTTCTTTTTGAATTTTCGCTAAACTTTCAGCTGTATCACGTTTGCTATCAGCTAGATTATTGACTTCTTTTTGTAAATCTTCAACCTTTAAGAAAACGAAAGCAATTGAAGTTATTTCTTGAAAAAAAATTTTCGATTAAAACGAACAGTTTCTTGTAATTGATCTTCGGATGAATAGATTGGCTGTAGCAATGGATTTCGTTTCGATATCGGACTAAAATTTCAATTGAAATTTAAGAAAATAAGAAGAATATTCACTTACGAAATACGTGGAAAAATTAAATCGGATGAATCAGCTTCAGCAACTCCGCTGAATTCTTCCTCGTCAGCGAAACTGTAATATCAATACGAAAATATTTCACACACAAAGATTGTCATTTTTATTTGACTTACATTGACGAATCCAATGCGGATGAGATTGATTTTCGTTTCGAAGTTTCTCTTGGACTTTTTTTCGATGGATTCTTTTGTATTAAATCTTCACTTTCAACGTCGTATTCGTTAAATGTTGTTGTACTTCCGTCCTGATTCTAAATTAATATCAATCGATGCACACAAAAAACGACATTATCAAGTTCTATACCAAACTTCGTTGATCGATATCTTCGACTAGTGAAGTTTCTCGACTAAAACGTGTTAAATCTGTCGCCACTTCTTTCAATGAAACACCTTGTAATGAACTGATTTGATTGATTCCATGACAAAATTGATTGAAATTAATCAAGCCCGTATTTTCCGGATCTAAGGCTTTCGTTATACGAGCTAGTTGCTAAACGTATACAAAGAAATAATTTTTGTAAAATATTGACAGAGAAAAAGAATGTCTATAAGCGACCTACGCAATGCGCAGAAATAATAACATTTGCGATCAATGCAAACTTTCTACACCTGACTCTCAAAAGCCGATATCGTACGCGTAGGTGTACGTGTTTTTTCTTCTTCTTCTCTTTTTTCTCTTATTCGAAACGAAACTCTGATTGGTAGTGTATAGCCATCGTTATCGTTTATGTATTGAACAGTTGTTCGTTACAACTTACCTCGGCATCCGAATAGTAATTATTAGCTACATCGACAAAACGACGTAATTGTATTTGTCCTTCGTTATTTTCATCGAGAATTGAAAATACTTCTTTTAAATCAAAATCCATCATTGTATTGTTTGTTTTTATATGTGCATATCTAAAACAATGTAGTAAAATAGTCACATGTTAAACGATTGATTTTTGTTCTTCTCTCGACGAAAATGACGATCGATAGATAACTGTTTTCTATTCTCTACTATTTATCTCACCGCTGATTAAATGCATATGTCAGCATTTATAAGTTACATAGAATGATGATGACTAATGAGATTCGGTCGATTCTTTTTTTTTTCTTCTCTCTATTGCTTCTTCTACAAACGGAACTATGATCGATCTGACTGAAAGTAATTTTTAGTAAAGAAGAGGAGAAGAAAAAAAAATGAAGGTAGAAATTCTGTCGATTAAGTGAACGACAACAAACGCATGAGTCACAATATATTTTTTTTTCATCATTCAGAAGAAGAAAAAATAAAGTCATACTCAATCTGAATTTACACAGTAATATATCAGCTAATATTAGTCATCGATTCTTTTTTATTTGCTTCTCAATTATGGAAATAATCGTTCTGTACTCGTTCTCTGTACAAACTCAAATGAAAATCAAAACATATTGGCATCTGTTTTAACCTTGTTGGCATCCGTTGAACAAAAGTTCGAACAACATACGCGAAAATGATGATGTAATTTTTAATTATTGAATTTATTTCAAAAGAAAACGAGGAAGAAAGCTGAGAACAAGAGAGAGAGAGAAAGAAAGCAAGAGAGAGAAAACAAAACAAAGCAAAAAACAACAGATCTTATTTTCCTTTTATACGGATATGAATCTGACAGATATGTGAAATAAACAAATCACCATTGAAAAGTCTTTCTTCTTCTTCTTTTTTTTTCTGTTCTATTATTTTATATTAATTTGCAATAACCAATTAACAATCGATTTATCATCGATATTCGTGAAAATAAGCGATAAATGAAATAAGCTGTTAGTGCACACAAACCACCAGCAAGTACATCTAAGACATAATGATGTCGAGAATAAACAGCCGAAAACCAAACGCTCATCGTGAAAAATACGAATGCAACATGTAGACTAAGTTTTTTACTTAATGAACCATAGAGAACAGTTAGTAATGGATAAGCTGCATGTAGCGATGGTATAGCTGCGAAAACATTTGCATTTTTCGAATACATCGATGAGAAAATTTGAATGCCAAGTAATTGATCGAAATGTATGAAACCAGCTGGATTACCACGAGCATTGATATCGAATTGAAAACCGTACAGTTCGACATACCAAGGCGGTCTAATAAGAAAAACAAAAGCAAAATTCTAAAATGACAAAATAGAATTTAACAGTCACATACGCTGTTGGAATGATATAATAAACAACAAAACCAAGAAGATTTGTTAGCAAAAATGTAAATGCGAAATCCATGTAATCTTTTTTGCTTCGATATCGATAGAGATAGAGACTGTATGCAATTGGAATTGGAATCCTAAGGAAAAGAAAATATGAATTATATTGATTTGTGTTAGTTATGTTTAGTTTTTACCAGTTCAAATAACATATTCCAGTGAAAATATCGAAAAATGCAATATGATTTTGTTGAAAATATTCATTTAAAGTCAATAATTGTCCGTGTTTATATATTCCAAAGAAGCGTTTCTCCATGAGATAAACATCTTCAATATGTATTGTCGAAACAGTATAATTCGGTATTAAATGTAATGCATCGTATAAAAGTAAATAAGTCAAATAGATCAATATGGCGAATCCAAAACGACGTGTTCGATCCGAATGAACATATAATAGAAGTAAAATCAAATAAATTATAATATGTACTATTGCTATACCAGCTATGAGTATAAACCATAGAAAATAGACTAAAGTTACAGTTAAAATGGTGGGTATATTTTCTCTAAATGTTTGTTTTATATCTGAATAATTGAAGATATCATTGAACGACGTTAATGATTGAAGATTGTCATTGTTGATTGTTTGAATATGATTGAGTTGATGATAGATAAAATTTTCATTGGATTCATGTGGATAAGTTTCTGAGTGTGTTAACGGAATAATTGATTCATTATCATTGGAATTATTTCGATGAAACGTAAATTGTCGACCTAGAAAAAATCAACAACAACGAGATAGATTTTGAAGAAAACGAACAAATTCTATTACCTAGATGAAAAATTGGCGTAAAAATTCTCGTCCATTTTCGCGAATACATTTGTATGGAGATTAAAATATGTGATTGTGTAGAAAAAAACTGGTCTTGTTTCTCATATCGATCATATAAAATAATGTCGTATACATATAACGAGCGTTTCTTTGTCAAGTATGTTGTCAACGTGGTTGCTAGCCTCTTTCTGTGTTGCGCGTTCTACATGCCTCATTCATTCATACATTTTCATATTTGGTTATCAAAAGAAAGAGAAGGAAAAAAAGAGAAAGAAAGAAAGAAAGGAAAAAAGAAAGACAGAAAGAGAATTATTCTTTTACCAATGTCGTGGTATTTTTTCTCTTTCCTATTTGATTATATTTATTTTCTGTGATGTGTGTGTGTGTGTTTTTTTCCTGTTTGTAGAGATTCAATCTTCCATTTTTTTTTCTTCTTCGCCTTTATTCTTATGTTACGTGAAGTGGTCGTATTTGAGAACAGAATGTACTTTACAAATGAAGAAAATATTGAAGATTTACAAATTGAATAACGTTTTTTTGTTAATATTCAATCGAGCTTGAAAATGAAATTTTATTGAGAATAGAAAAAAGAATTACGATTGGTTAAGATTTGCTTTTGAATAGAAGGCGCCATTCTGTTTAATGTTATCAACAAGAGACAATACATAAATATAAATAAGAAAATGTGAGACCAGCTGTTTTCTTCGAACTAATTGTCCGAAGTATATCTTTCAAGGTTATTAGATAGATCATGTTAGACTATTTGGCCTCAATTTATAATTTTTATTTTATTGAATAAATAATCATGCATAAAATTAATGTCTAATATACCATATTGCAATGAGATAAACACGAGAGTTCATTTGTAGATATGTACGTAGCTAGAAGAGAGAGAGAGAGAGAACGAAGGAATTGAGAGCAAAGAAATGAATGAAAGTTTACCATTGATATCGAATTCATTTGTTTGTTCGATTAATTTGGATCCTTTGACAACTTTAACCCGTTGTCTGGTTAAGACTTTCATTTTGATTCCGCCATCGTTTAAACAAACATCGATCAGATTTCGATAAGCAAGTCGTCGTGCTTGACACGCATCTCGACTGATGCCAACTGGAAATTGAATGTGATCATTGAGTAAAATTCGATGAAACCAATAGTTTTGTCCATCGAATTGTCGGATTTGTTCTCGATTTCTGAGATTAATTGTCGTTTGTTGAAGAATCGTTTCGATAAGTGACAAATCTGATGTTGGTTTTAAATTATTATTTCGTAGGATTTCGGCAAGTTTTGAAACTGAGACTGTATCAGCGAAACAGACTCGATTTTCGCTTCTAGAAGTTTTTGAAACTAATTTTATTTGCTAAGACAAAAGAAAATGTTTGATTACAATTCTTGATCGGATGTGTCCGAGAGAACACCGGCCCATTTAGCTGATTCAATCAGATCATTGATTTGTGTTTCTGACATTTCAATCTGAAGAAAAAGATAAAAAGTATAAACTCAGTCAAGAACGATAATGTTCAATTACATTTTCAGTTCGATCATGATGTTTATCTGCAAGCAAAAAAACGAAATTTTTAATTTCGGTTTTAATTTTATTTAATCATACATGAAAGTGTTCGACCAAGCAGACCGGTAAATGGTTGTTGGCGTTGATAAGACGAAGGAGTTGTTGGAACACTATCGCAAACGGATCGGTACGGAATCGAATCAGATTCTGTGAATAAATCAATTCGACATAGTTTTTTCGTCGGAAAATTACGAACCAGTTAAACTTCGTGTTCGATATCGTCGACCGAAATTAGCTGTCGAAAGTGGTGGTGGCCGAGATTTTACACGTTGTTGTTCTTGTTCTCGTACAAATAGACTATCTTCATAGGCCATATGACAGGCGATTTGTGTCTGTTGCATCCAATAATTCAAACGTCGTAGAACAAAATCTCGTATGCCATGATTACGATGAGATATCGTCCAATTGACACGTTCGAATGGTCGACATGTACCTTGGACAATATGAAGATCGATAATTGCGCCTGTTACACGGCGTAATTCATTCAATCGACAATCCTTTTTGTTTTCTTTTTCGTATAGAATATCAAAGAAAAAACATAAATCAAGTCTTTTACTTGTTCACCACAGAATATCGTTCGAACATTTAAATCAACTTTTTGAATATCGAGAACAGTTTGTAGAGTAATCGTCTAAATAGATAGGCTCAATTTGAAACTAACGGAAACAACCAACTAACTGGTGCAAATGCTTCGTTTACAATCGATGAAAAACCTGATGAAGATGATGATGATCGAATTGACATTCTCGAAATTTATTCAACAAAGAAATGTTTTCGCTGTTATCCGACGAACTACTTCGACGATTCTATATTTTATTCTCTTTCTTAGTCATAGATATCAGTAGTAGTAGTTTGTATTTCTCTTTTTTCTCTTAGATTCAGTGCGTGTATCTTTTTTTTATTTAATGAAAAATAAAATCCAACAATGTGATTTAACCAGATTTTTTAACGACTTGTACAACGTCTTCATCCACGCTAAACAAATCAATTGAATTGATATTCGAATATGTAATTACGAAATGATTTCACTTACAGAATATGTTCTTTGCCAACTTTTTGTGGAAGATGTTTGACTGAGGCTCCCTAAACCGAGAAAATCAAATTTTCTAATCGATAAAAACCAAAGAATTCTCTCAAATTTACCCAAACAAGTGCATATTTAAAATCCTGTAAAATAGCTCGATGGATTTTATTGCAAAAATCTTCGACAGAACTTTTTCCTTGAGTTAATACGACCGGTGACGAATAATCGGGCAATTGACCTTTCGGTTTCGTATAGATTCGAACAAGTTTCAAGTACGACCATAATTTCTCTAGTAAATCATCGAAATTCCATTTATGATGTGCAGATATCGGTACACAATGCGGAATCTTATAGATAATATCCAATTCTTCAACTGAGATTTGATCGATTTTATTGAGAACATAAATAGCTGGAATATAAATACGATTGCCTTCGATTAAATCAATAATATCATCCTCAGTTGCATCACAACGCAAGATAATATCCTTGAGAAGAAGAAGAAGAAATGTTTCGTTTTGTGTTCTGAAATTTCGATCTTACAGCATTATGAATTTTATATTCTCCAAGAATTGCTTTGACTGTTTCGAGATCGAGTGATGATTGTGGTACGAGAGCTTGATAATTCAATCCACCTTTGTCTTTTCGTTTGAAATAGATATTTGGCGGTTCTTTATTCAAACGAATACCGAAACCTTCGAGTTCGTATTCGATCAAACGTTTATGACCTAACGGTTTCAAAACATCGAGAACGATGAAAATTAAATTACACGTTCGAGCAACTGAACAAAAAACAAAGAAAAAGATAGAAAAAATACTGAAAAGACTGTTTTTTTCTACCTGCAATGACTTGTTTACCACGACCTTTGCCGTCTTTTGCACCTTCGATGATACCTGGCAAGTCGAGTAATTGAATTTTTGCACCTTTGTATCGAATAACACCGGGCACAGTTGTCAATGTTGTAAATTCATATGCAGCAACTTCACTGTAAACACCGGCTAAATTGGTTAATAGAGTACTCTGAAGAGAAAATTCAGATGATGATTCGAAAAACATTTGAGATCTACCTTGCCGACAGATGGAAAACCAACGAAACCAATTCGAGCATCACCAGTTTTGGCAACATCGAAACCTTCGCCTTTGCCACCACCACCGCTGCCTTTTGGTTCGATTAATTCTCGACGTAATTTAGCTAATTGTGCTTTGAGCAAACCTAAATGACGAGCAGTAGCTTTGTTTCTCTGCGTTTTCTCCATCTCGGCTTCGATGTCGGCAATACGCTCCAAAACACCCATGTTGAACTTGTTTTATTTTTGAACGAAAAAAAAAATCAATCTACAAAAATTCATTTTTATTTCTCGAACATTCGAACCAATCATTGATCAGTTACATAACAATGCAGAAAAAAAAACCGTTCTTTGCTGTGTACGTGCACATACCTTTTACGAAAGTGCGTTCGGTGTATGATTCACTGTTACTACAGATAAAAGGACAAGCTTTCTCTCGCTTTCATTTCATAATTTCGACAAAAACAAACGATGTTAATAGAAAACGCAAGCAAACCAAATACACAAGTACAGTTTACTCCCTATCCGGGTATCGTCAATCCTGAGCATATGCATCAGAAAAATTGTGTGCCCATTGTTCAATCGGAAGTAAATGACGGAAGTGACGAACTCAAAGAAATTTTCTCTCAGGACTTTCTTCGAAAATCACAAAACTTTCAAAACAATGAACAAATCAATTCGTTGCCCATTGAAATTCGTCTCGGCACCGTTTATATCTATCAAAATGTTCGACAACAAAAACAATTTCCCACTAGTTTATCCTACGAATATATCACCGCAGATTCCCTACGTCACGAAGAATATCGAGCACGACAAGACAAACAATTTCTCATTACATTCAATAAAAACAAAGGTATCAATGATCTCAATACGTTCGATTATCAACTAACATGTGCAGGTTTTCGACCGAACAATGATCAACAACTAACCTATCGTTTGTATCTTCGCTATCAAACGAGACGATTGATTCTCGAATTAAAACGTGATCATACCGATCAACGTTTTTTCTCGGTCAAACGTTTACTTAAATACTCATCGAAATACACGCATATCGATGTTGTCAAATCGAAACTAACGAGCAACTATCCTGATACATTCGATGATATCTATGATATTCGCACATCGATCGGCAAAATCGACGAAGAAGAATTACATATCAACGATGATTATTGCGATTTTCTTCGAATAAAAAATCTCGATCAATGTGTTTTCGAAAGTCAATCGATGAATGGCAAATACACCTATCAATTTAATCGATCGCTATTACCTTATTTCGATTTCTTTCAAATTAAACAAACGATTATCTACGAATATTCATGTATGGATAGTCGATTTTTTGGTGTCAAAGTGTTCGTCGAACATCAAACTGGTTACGATCTTAATTCGAGCTCGAAAACAACGACGCCTTGTCTACAAACGAATAATGTTATTTGGGCGAAATTAGTCTCGGTTGATTTAACTGACGACGAAGCAGAACGCATCTGGTTTATTGGATATTGGCTCTCGGAATTAGCACGAGAATGTACGAATCGCAATTTACCTACGAATAAAATCATCTGTCGACCTCCGGGTCAAGCAACTTCCTATCGACGTACAGTCAGATAAAAACTGCTCAGGATATATTTTTTTTGACTAGAAATTCTCTCTCGATCTCATCTTTTTTTTCTAAATAAAACAGAATATGAGAAATAAAAGAAAATCATTTTTTATTGGACAACCCACACACACACACACGTAAAACGGGAATGAATTTGAAATTAATCACGATGTACAAATGATTTTGTCATTCAAAGAATAATAATTAATTAAAGTACTGTTCTGCGAATGAGATTTACAAAAACAAAATAAATGTGTTTGTAATCTCTCAGTTGAAAATTTACAGATTATTAACAACATCATATTTCTGTTTCATTGTCATCTGTTGTTTCAATCGTGGATCTTCTCGTCGAGAATTTCGTGTTAATTTCTGACGAAATTCAGCAACGGACATATCTAGAAAAACGATATTTGCTGAAGAAAATAGAAATTCAATCATTGATTACTGAAGTCTAGTGCATTTGTTGGTTGATTCGAAGTTTGAATGCGTTCTGGTTGACGAGCACGAGGAGGGGATTGATTTGACGAGTTTGCATTTTCGTAAGTCGGTCTCGGTTGAGGTTGATGACGAGGCGGACTTGGATTGTATTCCTCTTCTTCTTCGTCTTCGTCTTCGTCTTCATCGCCTGCTTCAGAATCTTGATCAGATGTGCGTAATATCGGTGGCGAATGATGATTCTATAGGAAAATCTTACAATTGATTTACTTGAAATTCTAAGAAATTTACGTTTTGATTTGAACCGGAATGTTGTCGATTGATTTCTTTTTGAGATACAGATCCACCGCCAATACTTCGATTCGATGATTGAGGTGAACTACTTCCATTATCTGAATAATCACGCATGTCAGTTTCGAATCTATCGACATTCGGATCGGAACTTTTCGGTGTTCGTCCTTTACTTCGATAGAAATCATCGGTTGTTTTATCAACAACTAGTAAAACAACTTCATCCGGATAGTTCACGCCGTTTCTTGAAACGCCTTCTTTTATTCGTCCTACGACTTGTTTATGAATTTCATTTTCAACAGATGCAAAATTGACTTCAATTATTCGATCATTCTCTTGTAAACCAGCTGATTCAGCCGGCGAATTCGGATCAACTTTGCCAATAAACTGTCCGGGTTTATGTCGATCACAATGAAGATTAAAACCGTAGCCCTCAAAATCTGGTCGTCGATGAAGATGACATAAACGTGGTCGCGGTTCGTTCTGATAAACCCCGTTGCCACTCATTATTTTTCACAAAATCTAGAAAAAAAAAGCAAAAGCATACATATCGTCAATTTATTTATCCTATTAAGCAAGTCCATTCGTTTTGTTTGTCACGGCATCACAAGAAGAAAAGAGAAAGAGAGAGGGAGAAAAACATCTATTCACAACAATTGCAGCACGAAACGAAAAAAAAAAGTGTTTTTTTTTGTCTTATTTTTATCAGTATGTGTTTTTCTTTCAGTGCTGTCTGCATGTGTGTGTGTATTTTTGATAATAAAAAGAAAATAAAAGAAATTGTTATTTTTTGCCTCGTAATAATTTTCCGACGGGGGATTTTGCTTCGAATAAACTTCGAATTGTAACAACTTGAACAATTGAAACTGTAATCATTAAAATCAAATGAATTATTGACCATAGATTGACTCGTTCGAAATTATTCTCGGCTATGACACGATCATGCATTTCATAATTATTAAAGGCTTTTTGATGTCGTTGTGCAGCTTCCATATTATCCCAAATACGTTGAAATGTATCCTTACAAAAAAAATCAAATTTGTCAAAGAACGAGTCGAAAAAAAAACGGCAAACAATCAAAATACTTTGATTTCTTGAATTTTATTTTGCAATTCCCCGAGATCATCTTTGTTGACTGTATTCATCCACGATTGCGTCGCGCGATCTTCGACATTATGTCCTTCAGCATTAACTAAACGTAAACTGAAATAAACTTGTTTTTGATTGAATCTCGACATCGAATTGTCGAAACAGAAACGATATTCGCCGGTTTCTTCTAATTTCAATGTTTGATGGCCGTCACGTTTTTTAAAATCCGACGCCAGGACACGATTTGTCGGCGAATGAAACCAGTAATTAATATCAACATCACCACCGGCAATGACTTCATATTCAATTTCAATTGTTTTGCCCATTTCGAGTTCTTGATGAAAACATTCTTGTCGACTTGCAGCTATGAGAATGGTCAATTCGATGTCAATCGAATGAATGAATTGAATGCAAACAATGGAAATTAGAATTATCTGTTTAATCATATCTGAAAAAAAAAACAAAACAACAAAACAAAACAAGAAGAGAATTAATTTTTCTTTTTCTTTTTTTTCTTCGTCTGATTTTCATCGTGAATATCATCGAGAAGCGCATGTTTTTTCAAAACTAATTCAATACTTCGTTTCCACTGATCTTTTCGATTGCAATAGGCATTTAAATTCATTTCGTAGGTTATAAATTTCGCATACATATGCGAACGTAATGTGGGGAAATCTTTCGCCATACTTTCGGCCATGTGCAGTTTTTCGTCGATTGTCTGTGCACTTTTCCATAGCTGTGTGACAACCCAACAAGCGTATTTATCGCACGACATTGCCGTGTAAACCTCTCGTAGTTTTTGATAGATATTTTTCTGTCGAAGAAGAGGCCAAAGTTTCGATTTGAGAATTAATTGACAGAGTAAATGTGAACCTTGAGGATGACAAGCAATTGAACAGATTTGTTGACTCGAAAGCAAAAGAAACGATTGTCGTGTTCGATTGTCGATTGTTTGAGCACGAAGAAGTGCTTGAAGGACGAATGTACCGTCTTTCGTTATCGTTTCGTTGCTTGTTGATTGGCGAAGTTTAAGTAAATTCGGTATGAATTCATTTGAACTCGTCAATCGTTGAATAAGTTCATCATAATGACAATGCAGTCGTTCACAAGCTCGAATAAATGTGACTAAAAGATGAATATGTGCTTGATTGAGAAGTTTATCGAAGATTGTATCTTGAGTGAGAGTTGCATAGAGTTTATTCAAAACATCCGATTGATCGAGTGTTAAGAATAGACGTTGAAGGAAAAAATTGCCGATTGGATGAAGATAGATTTGTTCGATATTGTCGAGAACAAGTGGATAGAGAAGAGTATCTCGTTGATTCGATGGAAATTCGAGGATAACTTCGAATATAAACGATGAATGTTTGTCAAGAATCGACTCGATTTTTAAATCGGCAAAGTGTGTTGTTAATAGACGTTCGAGTAGTTTGTCGTATGATTTTCGGTTGACATAACCACACGTACGAAGTAGTGTTGCGTAGATAAATTCATTGAAATGAGAAGATTTTTGAATTAATTTAACAAATTGTTTCAATTTTTGATCGACGTCAAAATTCGATGAGAAGACAAAGAATTGTTTCGGTGTTTGACCACCGTCGAGTAGAATTTCATATTCATTCACGGGAATAATCGGTTGAAGAAAGGCGATCGTCGATGCAATGATATGACTCGAGCCAGTTTCGAGTATATATTCATCGAAATGTTCGCAAATACATTGAACCAATCGATCAAATGCTGAATGAATACTTTCTTGATTCGTTTCATTGAGATATTTCGGCAAGAGATTGAGGAATTTTTCGAAAACGAAACATGCCGATCGATCGCGAATCAAATCATTCAAATGTGCATCAGTAAAACGATCGAATGATTTCGTAAGAATTTCGAACGACGTTACACATGGCAAAATCTGTTCGAATTCTTTCGAACAAGCTTGCATGATTTTCACTGTATCCGATGTTTCCGATGTTAATTCATCGAAGATTTTATTGGCGAGATCTTCTCGATCGACAGCTTTCGAACATTGTTTGAATAAATGAAAACTTTCCTTGTAATATTTCGTATTCGATGATTGGGCTGACATAGTTTTTTAGTAGCAAGTAGTGAAAAAAAATAGAGATTTCTTCCTCGTCTGCGTCGTATCCACGTTTAACCAATCGGTTCTCAGTAATATTTAACTTTTTTTTCGAGTCGATAGAAGACGCTAGTCATCGATCGGCAGAGATTTTATTTGAAAAGACAAAAAGAAAACAAAAAAAATGTTCTTTCAAAAACAAAATGTGCTTGAATGAGTAGTATCTTCTTCTAAAATCTTGATGAAGCATCCGAATTTAAACGAAGATCAGAAGCATTTCTATTTATAATAGCAGTACTAGAAAACAAATATACAAAATGAGTGAAAAAAAAACAGAACAATATGTGTAGGTATGGATGGATCGATGTAAAAACGAAAGCGAGAATAGGAAAATGTTTGCGTTTATGAAGCAGTCAACAGCTGAAAAATGATTACGGATTATAACTTTGAGATGGTTTAGCGATCAATCGCATGATGAAATTTGTTAATTGAGCAATCATTGCAACGAATAAGAAAAACTAGAAAAAAAAAAGAAGAAAATAATATGTTGGTTTCGTTTATTAAATAAAAATACATACTGCAGCTGATGCGGCAGCGCCTTTCTTTTGATAATTATCTACTGAGCCGACAGTATCACGCATTTTTTGTTCCCAAGCAGCCGAACAACATCTATATAAAAACATATAAATAAATCCCAATCAATGTTAGTTTGGTCTTACGCGAGTATAAAATAGATCACACCCATGACGATCATAACAATAATAAACTAAAAACGAGAAAGATTTTCTTTGAACAGAACTCGAGATCGAATCAAAACATACAATTTTATGAAAAATAAATGGTAAACGATTGACAAATGATGTCACATGAAGAATTGTATCGACAAGAATCAAGAAGAGACCGAATACCGCAAAGACAAGTACAGCATTTCGTGTGTGAAATGCGCTGACTTTAGCTTTCGATGCAGATGAAAACGCATCGGCGTCTTTTGTATTCTGACGATCTGTGACGCCGGCACTGATGAGAACGCACACAAGTGCTATCTAAAAATGATCCTTGTTTGTAGACGAATCAAGAAGCACTTGAATAGCTTACGATGATGATTAGATTTAAAATGCCGTGAATAGTCGTGAGAAATCGGAGACCCGTGGCGCAACGTGAATAACGAAGACTTTCGGAAACACCGGGAGGACTAGGAAGAGTCGATGCATATGTAGGAGTAATTACGGGCGGTGATGAACTGCCCGGATTACTCGCAGCAGGATATCGAACGTCTGAAGAGCTCATTTAAATACAATCTAAAATAAGAGAGAAAAAAAACAAACTCATCATAACGCTGTACGATTACGAATACATTTTGAATCATTAGAAAACAAGTATTTTTGCTGTTCTTTCACTATCATCAATGCAATCGAGTAAAAATCGTAGTAAACTATATGAATCACTCTTGACGAAGAGTTCTTCTTCTTTCCCACAAATCAAATGGCGAAAAGTGCATATGCGTTGGTCGTTTTTTTTACATTTACACTCTCAACAAGACATAGAGAGAGAGAGAGAGAGAAAGATAGTCATTGTAAAAGGGCAAAAAGAAATAAAATCGATTTTCGTCCAATACGGTCGTATAGGTTAAAAAAAAACACATGTCTATTTTCAATCGTGAAGTGTTCCAGTTGACTGATCACGTATTTCATCGCACAAACTAATCAAATAGTAATGGACATATAAAGACAAATATATTTTCTGATATGTTCAATATTTCATTTTTGCTCATATGTAATTATATTTTTGTTCGAGATAAAGATATTTAATTATTAATTAATGAAGTTTGCTTCTCTCTCTTTTTTGATCGATAAAACGAAACGAATAAATAAACAGAAAAATGCTAAGATTGAATGATTTTTATTTTGATTTGATTTAGTAGATTGACGATACTTGATTATTGATGATTCGTATCGACAAAATTTTTTGACAGAAACATCGAACTGCCTGTCACAAGCTTTCCTATTACTGCTTCGAGGCATTTTTCTCAATAGAAATAATCGCTTGTTGTCTATCGTTTATATGCAAATCATTCGCTGACAGATATTAAATGTAACAGGACACAAAAATTGTCCGCTCAATTTGATAGGAAATAATAATCAAAATAGAAAAAAAAGAGAACGAGAAAAAAAACACTAGATCGTGGGTTGTTTGTCTCTGTTTTCGAATTTCATAGTTCTGATAGATTAGGAAATCAACACGTTCTGAGGATTTGTTTCTTAGAATTCAGATAAGTTGTTATGTTTTCTATTTTAAATCGGAATAATATAAAGAGGAGCAAACTAAGTGCAATATGATGTTAAGAAGTCGACTTTCGTTTTCTGTTTATCGTTCAACCGGATTTCTACCTGATCGGCAGTTTAGTTTCTCTCACTTGACATGTCGAAAAGCTAAAATATTTTGAGTCTACTTAAATTAATGATTAAATATGCAGAGACTACTTATTTTAAAATTGCTATCTATTGTTTTCGTGCAGCCAACATAATTTCCTTAATAATTATTTCCAAAGATAGATTGTTATGACCTCCTCTGTCAAAGAGTATACGTCTTTTTCATTTTTTTGATAAATAAACATCTGACAAAATCTACGGTTGTCTGTTGTCAGTTATGACCCAAATACCGGAAGGAAGTGATTATCTTATCAAAAAAAGCAGAACTACTGGCAGTTATTTCATTTTGAGGTCTTTTCTTGTTGCTTTTTTGTCTGCTGCAGATTACTTTAGTCGATAGAATTCTAACTTAAGAATTAGCTGTAAAAGAGAGAGAGAGAGTGGGAGAAAAGTTATTCAAACAGTATGACATATATTTAGATTTCAAAAAAAAAAATTTCAAGTAGTATTGTTTTTTTCTTTAACGGAAAGAGGAAATTGTAATTTATTCCCATCGAACTATCCTTCAATAGTGTTTATAATTTTCCAGAAGATTTTTATTTATATATTCATTGAAAAATCTATAGTGCTCTCTAACAGACATTTCGGATTAAGTGAGTATTTATCATATTTAAGAAAATTATCGATAAGTTAATAGAAATCTGTCTGGATTAGTTTGTTTTCTCTTTCGCTTACATTTGTTAATAAGATCAAAATCGTAGAAGAATAACAAGAGAAGGAAATAGAGAAAGAAAAGAAAAGGAAGGAAAAGAATCAGAATATCATTTACTCAGATACTTGCTTACGTTAAATGTTGTATTCTGTAGTATTTCATCGTAATAAAACGTTTTCATATGTCACAAGTTATCAAACGGTAAATACGTTTGCCTAAATCAGACAACAAGATTCTTTAGGTTTTTGATTGTTTCGAAAAAAATCAGAAATAATCTTGTTTTTTAGAAAGAAAGTCACAGCATGTGACTAGATTAGATAAGTAATCCGTAATTATGAGTGTGTAAATCGGACTTAATATCGCTATTTAATTGAGAGACAAAATGTACCGGAGTTTTCTGCGTTCGGAATTATTCTCTTTTTGATGAATTCGACAAAGAAATAGTGAATTAACACTGATGAGCTATTCAACAGAATTTGATGAGTATAATATTAATCCATATGGATTTCTAAGTCATTTTTCATTCTGTTAGATTCGAAAAGTTAGATAGTACAAGCATATCTGTCATATTTTAGTCGGTAGATTATATGTTATCTACAACAATTAACTTGACACAAATTTCCTTTTGTTGTTAATTCTTTTTTTTTCTTGCCGAAAACACGATTCATTCGTCAAAATGTTTTGGTTTAGAATGGCATTTTGTGCCGATTTTAATCTGTCGGATATAAATGCGGATTATCTTCAAAAAACATATTTTCAGAAAAGTTGGGCATGGTGGTTGAATCATATCGGTAATATTCGATGAGAAAAATAATAATAAACAAATCATTGTTGTTCTTGGCTTTAGGAACAATTGTTGTTTTTATCATTGGTTTTTTTGGTAATTTATTATGTCTTCTTGTGTTATGTCGACAACGTAATTAATCGATATTCGAAATTGTTTTTCTTTTTATTTTTTGTTGTATGCTTTTAGGACTACGAAGAAATTCTTATACACAATATTTAATTGCTCTAGCAATTATTGATAGTGGAGCGATATTTTGTGAAAGTAAATCATTGACGTTCGAATAGATGTGTAATTGAGATTTTATGTTTTTTAGCTTTAACAGCATTTGATGAAATTTATCACAGTCAAAGTTTAGATAAACGAACATTAATTCAACATACAAATATTTCGTGTAAAGTGTACTATTATATTCGATATGTTTTATATTCAATGAGTTCATGGTAAATAGAAAAAACAACAACATTGATCAAATATGTTTGTGTATTGTTTCGTTTTTCATAGGGTTATTGTTGCATTAGCAATTGAACGTTTAGTAGCGATTCGTTTTCCTCTTTGGTCGAAGCATATCTGCAGTGTTATAAACGCACGTCGAATTCTTTCACTCATACTTTTCTTTACAATGGTTATACATTCGTATCATTTTGTTGTACGTGGTCTTGATTGTTCAAGTTCAGCATTAACGACATCGAAACAAAATTGTCGTTGTAAAACTCTTCCACCGTATGCAAAGATCGAGGTTATCTTAACTATTTATCTTTGGAGATTAGTCTTAATGACTATTGTTCCATTGACAATTATCATTACAGTTAATATATTAATTCTAAATCGATTATACAGTGAAAATGCATTGAATGATCATACACATATATCTCAGAATTCTCGACGGAAAACAATTTTATTATATAAAATCTCTCGAATGCTCGTGTTACTTTCATCGGTTTATCTTCTTTTGCATGTACCCGGTTCGTTACTTGACGTAACAAAATTTATTTTTGCTAATGCTATACACATGTGTAATGTTAAATGGCGTTATTATATCTCTGTAACCAATGATATCTTTGATCTTCTAACAAATTTTAACTATGGTATTAATTTTTATTTATATATTATTAGTGGTAAACATATACGTAATGAATTAATTTATACATTTAAATATTCGAATATTAAAAAACGAAATGAACGATTTCAACGATCGAGTTATTTCATGTCGTCGTATATTAATCTAACTAAAAGTCCTCAATTACATTGTTCGCATGTGCATTTATCTCGACAAATATCTGGTACATCGATTTAACATAAAATTAAAATGATAATGTTCTCAATATATTCTTCATGTTGTTTTATTGTTACTTTGGTCTTGTAATCTTCTTTTTTCCTTCTTTCGGTCTCTCTTTTTAAAGAGTAGACGCTACAAGAGAGAAAATAAAAAAACACAATTATACCTGACATCAATAGAATTCTGAATTTATTTTAAAAAAAAAGATGACAAAGTCATGTTTATATGAAACAAAAATAGAACATATGGACTTAAAATGAAGTTTTAATGTAATAAAGATAATAGACATTATCTCCTACACGAGCGATAAAAGGAGCTTTTGATAGTTTTCTTTCAAGTTGAACGAGAAGTTCGTTCGTTGACCTATCTGAATCCGGTTTTATTCGTCGATATTGTTTGATTATCTGATGAGATGAAAATAAAATCATTTTGATTTGATTCTATTGAATAGTTTTTTTTAAAAATCTACTTCTTTTTTTAATTTTTCAAATGTTATCGTTTGATTATCAGAATTCTCAAGAATTCGTCGAATTTGTTCGATCCAATCGAATTCTAATCGAATAATAAATATAAAATAGTTCAATAATATTTTCATTTCAATTCTTCTCTCCTACTTTCAGTGTAACTGTTCATTGTTAATGAAACTAAATAAACTCTGGACTTTCTCTATGAGTCATCGATCATAGAAGAAACGTTTTGTTTTTTTTTCGAAAGAATTTATTAATACAAGCAAGAAAAGAGAAAAAAAAACAAAAAACACCGATGAATTACACAAAACAATTAATACGGATTCAGGACTATAGATATTCTTTCTTTTTTGTCTGTTTTGCTTATTTACATATACAATCGATCGACATAAATCTGACGGATTGAACTTATTGTCCGATTGTATATTGTTGTTGTTGTTGTTGTGTACCTTGTGGAGTCTAAAAGTAGAGACAAATAGAGTGAATCAATCCGTAGATAAAAGCAAACGTACAGCCATTGTAACGATATTTGATGATAGATTTTGAGGTAGTTGAATGATTTGTCCATTGGGCAATTGAATGGCATTTCCGAGTGTTGTTGATGTTGGTAAAGTAACAATATATTGAACTTCGCTGACTGATTCTTTTTTCTTATGAGTTTTTGTTGCTTCTTCACGTGGAACAATATCAATAAGAAAATCGAACAATTCATTTTTCGATATTGCAGCTGCAACATCATTTCTCTATGAAAAAGAAATAAATATTGAAATTCATTTGATTTTAAAATCTGTAACGAACTTGTAATGTTCGTCGTCGACTTTCTTCTGTTTGTAACCATGAATGAAGTGTTAATTCTTGAATAAACAATTCAGCTGCTTTAGCAAATAGAATCGGTACTTCAGCACTAATCATTTTAACATCATCGTCTAATTTCATGATCTTCTTTATACGTGCTAATGGTAAATCACTTGTACGAAATTCAATCTATCAAAACAAAAATCCTAACTAAATCAACGTTCGGTTCGTTTCCTACGATGTTCAGATCGTTGATTTCATGTTTAACTTGAGTCCAATGTTTGTCTAATAATTCTTTTCCAGCCGATGGTTCAATATTTTCAGCTTCGGCTTTCGTTGATTCCATCCTGTTTTTAGCTTACCTTCAAATGTTGTTGCTTTGCTTTCTCTTTACTGTTAGTGGACATCGTCGTAGAGGAATAGTAAACGATCATGATTCATGCAGAGACATCTATATCGAGATATTAATCTGTCAAAAAGAAAACATATTATTCGATTTTTTTTATCTCGAAGGTGAAAAAAAAAACTTTCTTTTCGCTTTGTAATTCGAAACAAAGAAATAAATAGTTCGACTTTTTTCTTGTCAAGTGAAATCATTTGGATTCTCTCATGAATCGAAAACAGTAAGCAGTATAAACTACAACCAGAAAATCTTATCTTATTTTTATTTTTTTAATCAATATTAGCCGATCAAAAACCGATGATGATATCGAAAAATCATCCGATGAAATCTTTGCCGAATGTGAACGACTCAAACAATCGACATCATCGAATCGACAGGAATTACTCGATCAATATACGCAGTTAATTCTCTTCAATCTTGATTATGCTTTAGAGAAAAAAGTCGAACATGATCTATGGACGATTATTTTCAAAAATCAAATACAAACACAACAAGATTCAATTAAACAAAATCCGAATCAACGAAATGAACTTCAGGCTAATCTACAGAGATTCTACGAATATGCACGAGGATATTATCTCAAACTTTTACAAGTCAATCACATTTGTTTGTTTGTTTTTTTGTTGGAAATAAAATTCTTTCTTTCATTTAGGATGTCGTACAATCGTATAATTTCTCGATATCGATTTGTAAACTAACTTATTTCAATAAAAAACCATCGACAAATGCATCACAATGTAAAGAAGCATCGATTCTCTATTTTCTTCAACATATTCTTGTACATATTGGTGATCTCTATCGATATTCAAATCAAATCGATCTTGCTAAAACATTCTATCAGTATTCAATCGAAACAATACCCTATCTCGGACAACCATACAATCAAATAGCTATTCTACATGAAATGAAAAATCCTCAATCATTATTAACATCCGAACAGAATCAATTGATAACTGTCTATTATTACATTCGAAGTATAGCAATTAAAGTACCATTTCCATTAGCACGTGCCAATCTTGATAAATTCTTTCAACGTCTTAAAACTCAACCTCAAGAACCATCGAAAGATATCTATTTTTTAATCTTACAAATTCTTGCCGGTAATCATATCGAACAAATCGATTCATTTCAACAATTAATAAGCAAACAATTTCATTCGAAAATCTTCCTTCAAATGATTGCTATTCTTATGTTTTATATTCATCAAAATCAAAATCAAACATCAACACAATTATCATTGAAATATCTTCTTCAATTATTAGTTATTATTATTGAACAATGTTTACAATTACCATTGCAAAACGAACAAGATATTATACCGATTATCTATATAATCTTTGCTTATTTTGTGCAAGTACAGAAATATCAAAATGATTTATTTGAAAATGAAATATTCAAGCAAAAAATTAATATGTGGAATTTATTAGCGAAATTATTACGATCATTTGGAGTTTCAGCAACGAAAACAACTCTATTGGATATGTATGCCGATTATCCATTGGATGAAGAACGTTTTTTCGAATGTTTTCTACCGTTAAATGATCTATTGAAGACTTACAATTACAAAAAGAAATTTTCAATTAGCGAAAAAGATCAACGACAATTGAGAAAAGTACGTTTAGTCAATTTAATCAAGAATCTATGTGAAGATAAAACGATAAAAACAAAATTTGGTGATTATCTCAGTGTATCAATAAGAGATGATTTAGTTTCATTTCAACCAGTTTTAAATGAATCGAAAGTTGCAATTAAAACACCTCGTGTAACACGAAATGTCGCATTGAGACAATTTCTTGAGACAACAACCGATGAAAATCATTGATTATAATACAATCTGTGCTTGTTTGTTTTCTTTTTTTTTGTTCGAATAAAAACAAAACGATTCAATCGGCGTTCGAAATATTTGACTCTTGTTAATAATTTATTTAGAAAAAAAAATAGAACATAAAAATATCGATTTGAGTAGAAGAATAGATCGTCTTCTTCTCCTCAATTTTCATTATTCATTAAACTGTCATCTTCGACTTCGAAACGTGGTCGTTTAAGTCGTTGTCGTTGTCCGTTGGGATCGAGTGTTGTTGCATTGACATTCAATGTCGGCGATGGACCAACACGAGCTGCAATATTCAAACGTTCCTCTTCGGAATCTAATAGTTTTCGATAAGTTGAAATTTCTCGATCGAGACAAATCTTTGTATCGAGTAAATTTTGATAATCGCTCTGCATTTGATCGATAAGTTGTTTGAGATTTTGTATTTCATCGTCGCGTTCGATGAGCGTCTGATGTTGTTGATGTTGATAACGATCGATACGATCTTCGAATTCTCGGCAACGTTGTTCTAATTGAAGAATTTTATCGTTGGATTGATCACGAATTTTAATTAAATCATCGATACGTTCGCGATAGGACACTAAATCCGAACGATAACCATTGATTTGTTCGAGTTGACGACGATTCGTATTTTGTAAATCATCGATCTAAAATCCAAACATCGAATGAATTCAATTGCAAATGACACACATCATCGGTACTTTTTTCTCGTATTGTAAAGCAATTTCATCGCGTAACATTTGCATTTCATGTTCATTTTGTGTTCGAATTTGTTGTAATTCTTGTAGAAGTCGTGCGTCATATTGCTGTCGTAAATTATCATCATGATGACTTTCAGCACGTTGTTGTTCTTTAATTTGTATGATTTTCTGAAATCAGATGAATTCAATGTGCAAAAATTTCTATTCGAATTTCTATTTACAGTTTCGTAGACATTCTGATTGAATTGTATTTCTTCTCTTAAAGTTTTATTTTTATTCTCTAAATCGATACGTAGAAGTGTTTCGGATTCTAATTGACGTTTTAAAAGTGACACTTGTTTTTCGAGATCATTCATATATTTTTGTAGTGTCTAAAATAAAGACAAAGGATTTAATTCGGAGAATGAAAAAAAGAACTCAACGTCATATTCTTCAATTCGTCGATTCGAATCCATCACGATCGTTTCACATCGAGTTTTCAATTCACTAATTTCGTTTTCGTATTGTTTTAAACGCGATTCATAAACACGTGCGTCACGATCCGTTCGTGAAGCTCTATGGAATTAGAAAAAAACTATTCGATAATCGAGAAACGAATGTTTTGTTTACTTCGTTTGAATATCGATCATTTCACTTCGGGTTTTTTCGAGTTCGATTTCGAGTCGTGATTTTTCATGAGCTAATTCTTCGATTAATTTCTTTGCATCGTCTATTTTCAGATCGATAATAGAAAAAGAAAAATGAATAGATTTTGCAAATCAAACGAAATCTTCGTACCAAGTTCATTTTCATACAAAGTTTTGACTTTACATGTTTCCATTTCAAATGATTGTGCATTACTTTTGACAATATTCTAAATCAAACTCGAACTATGAATTCAATTTGTCAACAAATTCTACTCGTAATTTTTCATTATCTTGTTCCAAACGTCGAACTGTATCGATAATAACAGCTAATCGATCGTTTAATGTTTGTAGTTCTTGTTTTTCTTGTTGTCTAGTTATGTTTAATGTTGGTGACGTGCTGAATGACGATGATGTTGATGTCATTGAAAGACCCGAGAGTGTACGATGTTTGAATGCGTTGTTTTGATTGGTTCCATTCGATGATGGAATCGTCGGTGTAATGAAACCAGTCGAGAGATTCGATTCATTGCCGAGATTTCTTCGACCGTTGACTTCAGACAAAGGCGTAGGCTCTTTGATAGTCGAGTCCGAACGAGATGATGAAGCAGCTCGACGACGAAATGCCGCAAACATAATCAATAATAAAAATGATATACTGAAAAAAAACGTATAACAACACAAAGAACGAACTATTCGAGATTATAGAATGAAATGATGATAATATAAGAAGAAAAAGACGATAGGTGGATCTATGTACAATCTGAATGAATGAATAAAATGTTCGTTTTTTGTTTAATTAAAGATCGTAGTAGAATCTATTTCACGGACATCTATCGTTCAAATGGCGGATAGATTTTTTGTTTTTATTCTTTCGATATTATCAGTCCACTGTTTAAGGCATGAATGATTCGAAGGTAGACAAACTCGACCGATATTCAACGCTTTTTCATAGGATATCAATGCATTCGTATGATCTCAGAGTTTATCATAAATATCGCCGTGCCAACTGTGCGAATTCGCCGTATCCGAATGAATCAATGGCAAATGTTTTTGATAGATTTCAAGTGCTTTGCCATGATATGATAAAGCAATTGAATACTCATTCATTTGAAAATGAACCGAACCGAGATTGTTGTAAACAGTTGCAAGATTTAAGAAATCAATCGGTTGAATTTGCTGATAGATTTCCAAGGCTTTTTTATAATATGATAAAGCTTTTGGATATTTGCTCATTTCTTCGTAGATTGCACCTTGACATATATAAGCAGCAGCTAGATCGGGATGATTGAATGGGAGAACTTTTCGGTAGATATCGAGTGATTTTTCTAAGTAATTCAATGCGTTGATATAATTATATCGTTCGAAATAGATTAAACCAATGTTTTGATATAAAGTAGCGAAATCAATATGATCCGATGAATGATGTTCTTCATAGATTTCCAAAGATTTTTCGTAATATGTTATTGCAATTGAATATTCTTTTAATTTTTCATATGTCGAAGCAATATGATTGTACAATGTTGCCATTTCGAGTTGTTCACAAGGAAAATTTTCTTTTAAAATCTTTAAACTTTGTTCGAATGAATCAATGGCTTGTTTAAATTCATTGATTTTCTCATAAACTGATCCAATATTCGAATAGATCGTACTCATTTCTTTGTATTTCACTGGTTGACTCTGCCGATAACTGTCCAGAACTTTTTCATACGATGAAATCGATTTCTTATATTGACCTGATTGATAATAGATTCTCGCTAGGCTATTATTACATTCTGCAAGAAGTATATCATTCATTGGTAAGATTTTCTCGTAGATAGCCAATGCTCTTTCCAATGTTTCGATAGCTTTCGAATATTCATTTAATTTTTCATAGACCAAACCGATTTCGTTGTAACATGTTGCTATATCAGCAAGATCGTGATGTAAATGATTTTGTAGACGAGTATCTAACGATGATTTGTAAAATGTTAGTGCATTGCTATAATCTTGTTGTTGAAATTTAATTAAACCAAGTTGATAATTAATTGATGCTCGTTCGTTGTCGTTCGATGTTTGATTGAGAGCGAATTCGCAGATTTGTTGAGCTCGATCGAAATGATTTCGAACGATGAGAAAATCACTCCAACGACACCAACCATTTCGATTAGCAAATGTTTCGTCTTGAATCATATCGATTTGCGAATCATTTCTATTCATTAATGTTAAATCGATTTGCCAGAGACGAGTGTTTCGATTGGTAATCGGTTTGATTTCTCCGATTCGAAAGATCGGCTGAATTGTCACGAGAATATCTTCATCGATTTGATTGCAAGTTAAATCTCGAATATTCGCATATGGTATCGATGAATCGATTGTAATAACAAAGAGAACACCGTAGAGATTCGTTTGAACCGTTGATTGACACGCAAAATTCAATGAAACTTGTCGAACTTTACTCGCTAATAGAAAATTATTAAATGCAACATATTGATTTTGTCGAGTTTGAAATTGTTCGAAATGTGTTTGAGATAAACCTTGACCTCGATAGACAATCAATGGGCCAGTAGTATTTGTTCGAATATGATTTTGTGTTAAATAGAGTTGAGTTATTTGCTGATGAAGATCACGAATAAAGAAGCTCATTTTCATCAGTGTTTCGATATCGATCGAATGCAGAGCATGATTAAGTAGTGAGAAGAAAAATGACGATGATGTGTACCACCAAATTGGTCCATCATCATGATATTCACGTTCGAATTTATCGAGATTTCGTTCTTCGAGTAGATTACCACTGATTAATTTTCGATAGAAACCAGTAAATTCTTTGATATCCATTGATTTCAATGGTAGTTTCGTTAGGATTTCTTTGAGAATAAAAATTTCTAAAAATTTTTCATCGAATTGTTTCTCGTTGAAATTAATAAAACTCATTGAAAGCATATTTTGATCACATCGATGAGCAGCTTGTTTAAGTGCATCGCAAAGAACAGACACATCCATAAAAATACCTTTGATTTTCGGCCATCGATGTATCCACATATCATGTTCCAATTTATCTTCACTAATTAAATAAATCGAATAGATTTGTTCGAAATCATGAACATTCGATGTAACTATATGACTTAACATTCCTGAAATAATCAGAAAGATTTTTTCATCGTCAATTGTTTTAATAAATTCAACGCATTGATTGAGTTCAGTAAATGTATGTACACTGTTGATAATATGTCGTAAGAGAGTCACAGTATCTCGATAATTATGCGTATGATGATCATTTGAATTGACATCTAACCAAACCAATAGATAATTTTGAATCATACGAGCTTTGATTTGATTTATCGATCGAATTGTTCCAATAGTTGGAATCAATGATGAACAAATCGATGCAATAGCATTGCCAGTTTTCGTTGGAATATAATTGTTCTTATCTTTCGAACTACGACGGACCAGATTAAGCTTTCGTTTTAACCTATCCATGTTTGTAATTTATCGAGCGTGAAAGCAAAATACCTGTTATTTTATTTATCCTAGTCACGCTTGATTGAATTTTGATAAAAGAAAAAACAAAATCAATGTGACTTGATTTCAAACGGTAGTTTTATTGTTTGTCTAAGACAGAACATATCTTTATTCTCGGTTGATACGCGCACACTTTCAAATGCATTCTTAGTAAACTTCTAGTTTTTGTTGTTCTTGTAAATAAAACGTATGAAAAATGATAACAAACAAACAAAAAAAGAAAACCATGTGTTGTATTATTTTTTATTTTGTTGTCTTTGTTTGACGGCCCAATTATGTAAACGAGCCATGTTAACTTCAGTTGTAGTGATTTGATCTCTGTAAAAATTAAAAAGTAAAACTTGAGCTCAATGAAAGTCTCTTTTTCTACCGTAAGAAGTCTAAATCTTCATCGACTTTTTGAAGTGTTGTTTGTGCTGTCTTTTGATTTCCACGAAGTAATTCTTCGGCTTCATCTAGCGTGTATTCTAACATGACATTTGCACCTAACCATAAGCAAACCTAAAAACGAGCAAAAACAAATTGATCAATCGAAATTCAGTCGTTCGAACTTTATCCGTTGGCGGAATCGTTGCTTTGCCGTAAAGATTATGCGCCAATAAAAAGTTCGTGTCCATATTCGAATCTTTTTCCTTGTATTTTCGAAGTTGTTCGATCATGTCTAAACATGTTTGAATGTCCGGTAATTTGCCTCGTAAACGTTTCTTCTTTTGTAGTAAATTCATTTCCATAAAACGATATTTGCTATTCAAATCATCTAATCTAAAACATTCTCGAGAAATGCAACAGATGATAATTCGTCTTGTTTTCGATTGAATTTACCGTCGAATAACCGTATCGGCCGAATCATTCTCCGGTTGTTGCATAAAACTATCGACATCTTCGACGAAGACAGCTTTGGGAATACCTAAATGTTCGGAATCACCTGAGCTTGTTAATGAAGCCATCTAGAAAAAGAAAGCAAACGTTGCGAGAATTCTATTGCACGAGGACACAGTTTCTGGTTAAAAAAGGAAAAAAAAAGAAAATTTTACAAAAAAAAAATGAATAGCAATGATTTGTTCATAGACGTGGTTGTCTGAATCTAAAAATAAAACGAAATTATGGATTAAGTATGACGAATATCGAGCGGAGAGATTACCGGATGATGATTCGTGCGCGAAGAAATAGTCGAATAAGAGCAAAGACGAAGAATGGCCAGAGCATGATGAAGGCGATGGCTCGACGACGAAGACCAGATAATGGTAGCCAACGTGTCAATGACTAAAGAATATCAGATTGTTTGGTTGATTGGTTGGTTTTTGAACTTACCGTGGTTGATGGAGAACAGTGTAAATGTCTGGATACTTCTCTCTGAGAAAGGCAAAGACAAAAAAATGTTTAGATTTTTGAAAAAATTAGGAGATTCACTTGTTGAAGAAAATGTGTAGATGTTTCCAATCGATTGAGTCGTTCCAAGATATTATTTACATCACGTTGTAATTTCGTAAGAGCTGTTAGAATGGCACGTTGAGTTTCTTTATTAAAATTATTATTATTATTTGGATGTCGATTGTGTCCGTTATTTCCCGAGTGCATTGATGAGAACGAATGTCGAGGATTATCTGAAGGTGAACGACGGCGATATGAAGAATGTGTCGATGAACCATGACGATGCTGATGATGATCTAGATGAAAGAAAAAAAAACAAGATTCTAAAAAGTTTCTTTTTAATTGTTCTGATCTACTGGTAGGATGAATTGGTTCAATGGTTCCATCTTGGCCACCGTAGACATGTGGAATGTTGGAAGTTGATGCTGGTTGCGTGTTATTGGACTCGATTTCTTCGCTGGGAGGAAATCGAGCTGCCGGATCTTCGTAATACTCATCGACATCTGAATAGAAAATCGAAATCAACGAAAATTTTGTCGGGATTTGCCTACCAGAGGAGGATATTGTTGATGACGAAGTCGATGATGAAGATGATGATGGTACAGGACCATTTGATGATGAAAGTAGATTGTGAGTTGGACCATTTGTTTGAACAGTTGAATGTTCGTAATGATCATCTAGAAATTAAGCCAAAAAAAAAACAGGTTAAAATTTGAATAATGTTTTTGAATAAACAAACCTCCACCGGTTCCATTGACGAGAAAATCGTTACTATTGGTTTTCTTTCGATGAGAATGAATATTTTTGATTGATGCACTTTGTTCGTTTGGTTGATCATCAACAAATTCATAGAAAGGTCCAATCAATTGTGTAAATCTCAGCACTTCATTTGTTTGCGGCATTGTTTCAAGAATCTAAATTCTTCATTAACTAAATCTCAACTCCTTATCCATTCCTACTGTTCGAATCTCATCAATATAAGCAACCATCGCCGCTTGTTTACTCATTGCTCGACACTTATCCCATGCATCCCTAAATCCCAAATTCATTCTTCATAAAAAAAGAAATTTCTATTTTCGAAAAATACCATTTCGCTCGATTGACATAATTGAAAATCGAAGGCCGTGGCTCGTTACACGGCCCAACTGTTGCTTGTTTGTAAAGTCCATAGAAGGTCAATTTCAATTCATTCGACGGTTGAAAAGTTCCTACGACAATAAAAAAAACAAAAGAATTATTTAAGAATTTGATTTCTCTCGATGATTCACCATCATTCGGCAATCGTTGAATGGCTTTGACAGCCGCTTGAAATTTGTCTTCCAAACTAGCCGAATTCGACATTTGATTATCTTAAATCACTTGGTTTCTAGGTAAACATGTGTGCGTGTGTATGTATTTGTTTTTTCTAATTGACAGAAATCTTTCTCGAATGAGAAATGTGTTTTTAAGACAAAAATGACATCTATCCGATGTATGCATATACATGTTTCTTTTTTTCTTCTTCTTCTATCGGAGGTTTCGAATGAATAATGGCTGCGTACTTTCTCCTCTTTGATCGATCGATCGATTGATGTGAAAGTTGATTTCAATTGAATAGGAATTATGTCGATTATTGTTATCGATGGTCTCGATCATCGAACGACCGGTGATATAGTTAAAAATTATTGTCAAAAATTCGGGCATGTTCTTAATTGTTACATGAAATCGAGTCAATGTTTCGTTACATTTGCTGAACGCGAACATGCCGAAGAATTTCTTCGTTCGTCACCTCATCGAATCGATTCCAATGGTCTAGTTTCAGCTAATTGGAAAGCCAATCTATCATCAGAAAAACGACCACTTAAAAGTCAAACAACTGAACAACATTGCCGTCTGACGGTACGCGGTCTCGCCGAACAATTAGAAGAGAAAAATCTCATTCGATATTTCTCACGTTTCGGACATATTCGTATGTGTGTTTCGAGTCCCAATCAAGGTCTAGCAACGATTACTTTCGATGATCGAATTGGTTATGCACGTGCATTAAATGAATCGAAACATTTTCTCAATGGTCGGTCGCTAACCGTCGAACAGTACGATCCTGAATCGAGCAAACGAATCAAAACTGCAAATCTAAATTCTTCAGCTCATGAGCAGCGTTTACAAATTCAATACGAACAATGTTTACAAACGCATGAATACGAAAAACAACAGTGGAATGAATATCTCATTCGACAGCAAACTCAATTTCAACAACAATTAGCACAATATCAACAATTATTACAGCAGAGTTTGAATGAAATTCTTCTCAAAGACAAACAAATCGAACAATTGAAACAAGAAAATAAAGATATCGAGTACAAAACAAGAGTTTCTTTTTTTTTCTAAACTTTGATTTTGCATTTTAAGTGATCTTCTTCGGCAAAGTGTTCATGATAACGAACAGCAACAGATTCAAATACGAAAACGTGAAGATGTACATAGTCAAACGAAACTCAAATACGAAGAACTTTATAAATCCTATATGAAACTAAAAGATAATTGGTAAAAAAAAATAATAACTTCGATAAATTATTTTTTATTTGACAATATTTTCAGTTCAATTTCAACTGATAAAGAACCGAATTTTCTTTTCAATAAACCGAAATCTACAATTGAAAATGTGAAAAAAAAGTAACACAACTTTATTTTATTTTATTTTGCATTTTCATTTTTTGTTTTATTTTTCCATTTAGATTATAAATTTCAGTGCTTTGTCTTTCATTTTCATTTTTTGTCTGTGTACATAAAAAGTAACAACATCTCTTTTTTGCTATTTTGTGTTTCAGATGTCATCTATTAAATGTCAATTAATTATTCGTAATCTAACGAAACGTACGACTAGCAAGCAATTAGAACAATATGCGTCTCGATATGGTTCGATTGCTGATTGTTATTTGACCGATAATTCTCATGAAGGTTTTCTTGAATTTACCGATCGAACGAGTGTCGATATTTTCATGGACAAACGTCCGCATACAATCGATGGTAATGAACTTCTGTGTCAACGTTGTCTACCATCCTATGAACTGCAAAAGCCTGTCAAACGAATATTTCTTCGCGGCACTGTTCAACAACTAACTGACGAACGTTTAGAAAATTATTTTAATAAATATGGCAAAGTTTTATCTTGTACGATTCCTAAAGGCAAACGTAATAATACATTTACACATTTTGGTTACGCATTCGTGGCATTCGATGATGAGGATACGGTCGATCGAATCATTCAAGATAAACCACATTTTATTGATAATATGGAAATTGAAGTACAAAAAGCCGAAGATTTAACTCGAGATAATACAAATAGCAGCAGTAGTCGTCGATCAATGTCGCCGATGAATAGTATGAAACGTTCGAGACGAGATAGTTTTTCACCACCGGGAACAGTCAAACGTATGACACGTCCGTTCGATGATTTTCCTATTCGACAATTAGAAGAAGAAAATCGTCGTCTACGTGAACATGCGATTATGAGTAAACATCATTTTGATGAGACTATTTGGAAATTACGACGAGAATTAGATGAAGAACGTCGACGTTATGATCAATTAAAAGTTGAATATGATTTTGCACGTCGTGATTTAGCACGCTTAACAAATGACTTAGATCAGAGACCATCGAATCGATTTTTTAACTCCAACAATAGTAAATCATCAAGATACTAGTAAGTTCATTTTCTCTCTTTCTCTTTCGCTTTCTATTTACAAACTTTTATTGATTTTTAGACCTCCAAGATCAACATCTATTTTCAAACGATCAGATTCTTTGTTGTTGTTGTTTTTTTTTCTTCTTTGTATTATAAATATATAAATAAATATACGTATTAAAAAACATAAAACGAATGCATACGTATTTGAAATAAATTTTTTCAAGGTAAGCAAAATAGCCTTCATGCTTATCGAATGTGACTTGTTGCATATCGTCAGTCACAGATGAATGCGTTTTTTTAATTTTGTCATGTACACGTATGAAATAACGAAGAGTATCTTTCGGCTTTTTTTTCTCTCTCCTTCATTGACATTGAATAGTTTCCTTTGATCAATGACTTTATTTCGGATAAACAAGAAACATGAATATGCACGCACAAGAAATTTGTTTTATTTTAAAAAAAAATTGAAAATATAGTAGTGTTTGAAAAAAAAGAGAAAAAATTATAATAAATAGTGTTTTGTGTTATCGTCGTCAATCGTCATCGTCGTCGTCGTCGTCATTGTTATTGTTGTGACATGCAAAAAAAGGCTTAAGTTTTCATTTTTTTTTGTGAACAGATACATGTGTTTCAAATCGGTGAAAATGAATGAATGAATGAAGAAAAAGTTTCGAAGAAGCAAAAAAAGCAGAAAAGAGAACGATTTTTAAGCAAAAATGAATAATTGTTCGTTTATTCCAATCTAACTTCGTTGCATACGGCAAACGAAAGTATAGAATAATGATGCGAATAAAACAAGAAGACCGATTTGAGCTTGTTGAGTTCCGAAATTGATATTATTTTGTGTTTTAAAAGCATCAAGAAATTGTTCTAAAGAAATAACGAAAAAGCAGAAATTTCTCTTTTTTTTCCAAATCAGAAATTCGAATTGTTGTTCGTACTTGTGTAAGCTGTAATGGCGACAACACATGAGAATAGGCCCAAAGCGCCAATGGCTGACAAACAGAGAAGACAGCCGAGTGTGCCACCAAGAGCTCCGAGAGCACCACCAAGTGCGCCAGCTCCAGGTCCAGCTGAAATAGCACCAGCAGGCACTGGCGTTACACCATATGGACGAACTCCGACCGGTCTAGAAAAACGACATGAAATCGTCGATCGTCTATCGAATATCGATATTTACCTTGTACCATATGGTCGTGGTGGTGGAAGTGGACGAGATCCCGGAACAGCGTACGACATATTAGCCTATGAAGATCTAAAATAGGGCGACGAAGACGATGAGAAAGATGTATTGCAAGGTTATCTGGTCAAAAAAAGACTGCCCACACGTGTTCAACCATGACTCGTTTTCATCAGCATCTTTTTCTCTCTTGTTCTCTCTCTTATTTTTTTCTTCTTTTTTCCAGTTACCTGCGCGTTGCTCTTCTCTCGGCAGAAACGATGACGGCTTGCTTGTAGTACGCGAAAAAGTGAGCTACCACAATACAGCAAGCTATTGATTTTTTTTCTTGGCCCTGTCTCTCTCTCTCTCTCTCTCTCTCGCTTTCCCTCTTTTTTTCCTGATCAATCACCCCCTTCTTTCAACTCAATATTTCGTATATCGTCATTACATTGTCTTATTAGCCAAAACTAGTTTTTTGTTTTTTTTTGCTCCCTCTTTTTTTTCGCTCTCTCTATCTCTCTCACTTTCTCTCTATTTAAAAAGCGACGAAAAAAAGATAATGTATCTTCCTTTACTATTGATGATATATGTACGACTTTCTCGACGGCATGATCACACTACCCACCTTTTTCTTTTGCTATACGTATATTCTATTGCATCGTCACTTCTCTCTTCCTATCTGCCTGTGCTACGCATGATTTCACAATTATCATCGTTGATTTGCACCTGAACCGTGTACATAAATCATCAGCAGAGAAAAAAAAGCCTGTTCGTCCTCCACATAGATATCTATTTTTTTTTCTTAACTATGAATACAAGAGAAAAAAAACCGACTTATTCCCTGAGAACGTCCGATGTGTATCGACAAGTAGTTTAATTTGTTAATTAGTAATGAGTTATGAATCGTATCTAATATGAGAAAAAGAGAAAAAAAACGTCGAAACTAAACGAGTTTAATCAACGACAACATATTTTCGTCTAATCACACGTAGGCATCGATTGGCAATTGCGAAAAAAATTACCATCATAAGTGTGTACAGACACTCAAGAGTGTTTCGGTTGATTGATCACCTGCCGCTTTTTTTTCTCTCATTTTCTTACGCAGTTTTTTTTCTCGTAACCACGAATAATACTCGTCCATAGGCAGGTATGACAAAATACTGCTGTAAAAAGAGAAGAAACGATTTCTTCCCCCCCCCCTCTCTCTCTCTTCTCTATCTATCTATAACCTTCAAATGCATATCTCATCGTTTTTTCTCTTAATTAGACTAAGAATGTTGTGATTTTTTTTGCTTGCGTATTTTTTTTTGTACAGTTAACCCTTCGTTTTCTCTCTCTCTCTTGTTGTCGCGATCATCATCCCGTATAGTTGTTTATGTTAGTCAGGAAAATCGCCTACTGAATTGCTTTTTTTCTCTCCGATTGAGTAAGAGAGCTCTTGTGTTTCGTCAGGCACGCAGTGATAGTCGAAAAGACAACAACAAACAGCCCTCTGTTTCGATTAGGTAGGCAAAAAAGTATTCTCGAATGTCCTTGAGTGGAGAGATTCAGCTTTTTTTTCTGTGTTTCAAATTATACGAAGCTATTTGGTATATTCAATCGAATCTTTTTCCTTTCTAGAGAACTCTTAATATGCCTCGAGTTCGAGTACCAGTCCGACGTTCAGGAGTTCGTTATACAACCCGACCTGGTCGACGATATCCAGTTCGGTAAGATATTTTCTCTTCATTCTAAGCAAACAAACAACTAATACCTGAATGTCTTTACAGACCAGTCGCTCCACCGCCACGTCGTGGTGGTCTCCTTGGTCTTTTAGGTGGCCTAGGTGGATTACTCTTATGTCTATTCTGCTTAGCCACACTCGGCTTACTCGGCTTATTTGCCACATTCATTGCCGTAACAGCCTATCTCGGTAATTGACTTTGCATTGGTATTTTCTTGAATTGTTCTGTGTCGTTTTTCAGGAGATATCTACCGAGCACTTAAAGACGCTAACGGTGCTGCTACGGCATACATGAATATGTTTATCTTACTAGCAGCTTTATGCATCGCTGGGTATCACAAAATCTGTCGATCATCATAAACACTATTATTTAAAAAAATGTTTTATTTTCAATCATCAAAGTATCGTCACTGTTAATCGTTTTCTTCTTTTTTTACTATACACAATCGAACTTTGAATTTGCATACATTCTCGATGCATTTTCCAAACACCAAGATTTCATTTTTTTTCTTTTTTCGCCGATTTTCTTTTTGCTTTTTTTGCTTATTTAAACACACATCTATTTTTTTTCTCTAATGAACAAGTGCCGATTGAAAAAATATATTCGTCAATTATATGAAATAATCATATTCCATTCAAGCCATCATCATCATCATCACCACCATCATCAGACACTATTCGTTTTTTTTAAATATCACTATGTATTCGCACAACTTAATAACAACAACAACATTTTTAATGGCCAATGGGCAATTTTTTTTTCTTGTAATACGAATGTGTTTTGTTTCAGTTTATCGAGCACTGTATTCGCCTTTTTTTCTTTTCTTCGTCTTCTTCTTCATGTATGACAAAATAAAAATAATAAGATACAACGATTGTCGTCTGAAAATTCATAATCCATCGAATCTTTTTACTGTTCTCAAATCGAGATATGATCATGTTCGCATATTCTTTTACTACAATCTGATATCAATAATAAATCAAATTTATTACAATGTAATTCATTCTTTGGGCAAATTAGTGTGTTGATCGGATCAGAAAGTACGATCGTTAGATGCCGCTGATTAATGAAACAAAATTAATTGTGTATTTACTAATATTCACCGTCTATAATTCAGATAAATACAACAACAAGCTGATATTGTTTACCAAGATCTTACGACCATGGTTAGATATTGTATTGTCTGAATTCGAAGAGGTTTGAAGTCGGAATTTTATTGGTTTGCAAACATCTGTTCGAAATAATCGGATCTTCGTTTTCTCTTCATTATTTGTGCATGTATATATGTCTCGTTCGATATGATCTACTACTCTGTACTTCTCTTGTCTTTCATTTGTATTTTTTCATCGATCAACAGTGATGAAATTCGCTATCCGGCTATATTCGTTCCGGGCAATGGTGGTTCACAGATCTGGGCACGATTAAATCGTACATCTCCACCACCGCATTTCTTTTGTGCTCGTCGTTCAAATTGGTTTGAATTATGGCTTGATGTTCGACTTTTACTGCCTGAAGTTATCGATTGTTTCGTCGATAATATGCGTTTAACGTACAATTCAACAACGAAACAAACATCGAATCTTGAGGGTGTTGATGTTGTCATTCCAGGATTTGGAATGACGTCGACAATTGAATTTTTTGATTCATCACGATTTTCTTATGCGTCTTATTTTGCACCGATTGTTAAAAGCTTAGTTACAATGAATTATACACGAGGTTTTGATCTTCGAGGAGCACCGTAAGAGAGAATTGTTTTGTCAAACAGTTGAAAAAAAAGCAATGATTTATTTAGATATGACTTTCGACGAGGTCTTGATGAACAAGAGGAATATTTTAAGAATTTCACTGAACTTGTTACTGAAACTTACGAACAAAATAATCAGACTAAAGTCGTTCTTATTACTCATAGCATGGGAGGTGAGTGTCAATTTTTAGTCAGGATTCATATTTATCATAGTTTTTTTCTTTCTAGGACCATTTTCTTTGTATTGGCTTCATCGACAAACAAAGGCTTTTAAAGAAAAATACATTCGTTCCATGGTGAATATCGCTGCACCATGGGGTGGAGCAATCAAAGCTCTTCGTTTAATGGCTAGTGGTGATAACATCGATGTAAAAATCTTTCTTCGATTGTCTTTTTTGTTTGATTTGTTAAACCAAAATTTAGGTCTATGTTGTCTCACCAATTCGTGTTCGTCCTTACCAACGTTCAGCTCCATCAACAGCATTTGTCATGCCAAGTCTCAATTTCTGGGATAAAGATGAAGTCGTTATTGTTGGTCCAACTCGTAATTATACAGTTCATCAATACAAAGAATTCTTCGATGATATTAACTATCCGACTGGTTACGAATATTGGCTTAATAATAAAGATTTACTCAATGAATTAGAACCACCTGAAATCGAAATACATCAAATCTATGGTTCACAAATGCCAACACCTGGCGTGTTGCTTTACAATAATCGAACATTTCCTGATTTACAGCCGACTGTTTTGCCTGATAATGGCGATGGTACAGTGAATATTCGAAGTCTACTTGGATTTAAAAACTGGGAAACGAAACAAAAGCAGGATATTCATGCATTGGAACTACCCGGTGTCGAACATTTAGCAGTTCTCAAACATCCAATGACAATTAACTATGTCAAACAAGTGTTAACTGGTCAATTCGACAAGAAAAATTAGACATATCAATAACTCATGTACATAGAAAAAGTCCGATCGTGTTAATCTACTGAGAGATCTTGTTATTATCATTATTTTTTCTATAAAAAAAAAGACAAATAGTTGATCAAATAAAAAGAATGGAAGTATTCCTGATTTCAGATGTTTATTCATGATACGCCAGCTGCGTTTTATGGCCGAGGAATAAAACTAACAGTCGATATTCTTGAAGTTCGTTCTTCGAGTGCTTGATAATATCTTTTTCATTTGAATGAAATCTTATTCGAATAGAAATGGTATTCGAATTTTCCAGGCAAGTTCGATGATTTTCAAACGTATCTGTTGAATGAAACATTTGATAATTCATTGTTTGCTTCTTGGTCACTTCGTATTAAATATCGACAGACATTTCTCAAAACTGTTCTCGCTTGGTTAGAAAGTCATGATTCCAATCAAATTGATAGTCGATGGTATGACCTCATGATTGAATATATAAATCGAAATTCGAATGAACAAGATTGGTGTCATACTGTTTATCTTCTCGTCAGTTGAGTCTTTTTTTTTCTTCTCTAAATGGTCGATCGTTTCTCTTCAATTAGGATAATAATCAAACAGTTATTCATCGACAAACTACAGCAATGCTAAGTCAAGGCCTAACGGGTTTATCGAGTTGGCCAGCAGCGATTTGTCTTGGTGATTATCTCATGCAACGAATAGATCTCGTTGAAAACAAGTAAAAACGAAACAAAATCTTGTTTTGTACATTTTGTTTTCAAGGAAAATTATTGAACTTGGTGCTGGTTCGGGTCTATTAGGTTTAGCTTTGTTAAAATCTTCGGAGAGAATCGAATCGTATACATTTACCGATTATTCACCGATGATTTTGAATTTATTGAGACAAAATGCATCATTGAATTTCTCCGACGAACAACTTGAAACACGAGTAAAAATCGAAGAATTAGATTGGAATCAATTTTCTGTCAATGAAACTCCTTATGATCTAATTCTTGCTGCAGGTTTGCAATGTGTTTTTCTTTCCTTTTCTTTGAATGCATATTTTCTTATTCTTAGATGTTGTCTACGATCCATCTGTCATCAAAAGTCTCGTAAAAACAATTTCTATTCTTATTGAAAGCAACAAATCATGTGTAGCTTATATTGCCAATGCAATTCGTAATCCATTGACCTACGAACAATTTCAGGAATGTTTGAAAAACAAATGTGATTTATTAAATATCGATTCGATAGACAAAGATCTTTCACAAGCAATAGAAATTGTTCGCATATCGTGTCATTCATGATTTACAAAGTTTTCATGAAATTCGAATAATGTTTCGTTGATGTTTTCGTAACATGTTGACAAAAAAGTTCGTTGGTTTTCAAGCATAAATCTTTCAATGAAATAAAATTCGGTTTCGTTGGATCGAATTGTTGTCGTTGAAGATATTTCAAATATAAGCAACGTGTTCGTAATTGTTGAAAACTTTGTTTGAGTATCGGAGGATAATCAAGTAAACGTTCCCGTGAAAGATTCATTTCATTGAAAAGAAAATCGAAATTCAATTCGATTAATTTATAATCATAGATGAATAATTTCGGATAACTTCGAAAGATTTGTTTCAATTGTGAATGTTCAAATGCAAGATGTTTATTGATTTTAAAATACGTATCACTAATATCTTGTAATGGCAACGTCAGAAGTTTAGGTGCACGTACAGTGAATTCAATGATATCTTGATGAGTTAATTGAAATTTTTTTTCGAACCAATTTAATTTTGTTTCGATTATTTTCGTACTTAGATTGAGTAGATAGGGTGCACGAATGCATATATCACGAATATCGTCGCGTGTAAAACCTTTACTTTCGAGATAATTTATTCGAACATTTAAATCATCGAGTGTTTCTTTGAATATCCAAGGATTATAGCTAAGAAATTGACTGAGATCTTTATTTTTAATCCCTAAACCATTGAGAAAAACTAAATGATGCAAACAGTCACGTTCGAAATCGAGCGTAAGAATATATTTAGCTTTCGCATTCGGCTGATTCCAACGATAAACATCAACACCCATTTCAATAAAACGTTTTAACGTTGCTGATTCATTGATTAAATAGGCTAAATCAAATGTAAACGGGCGAATTGATGGCGAGAGTTCGTTTATATAAACTTCTAATGATTGATGAATCTCCTCGTCCGTGTATAAATCACGTAGGTCGGGTTTAATTAAGACTTCAAGTGGAATGTTTAAGCTAGAAGACAGAAGATGACAAATAAAAGAAGAGAGCAAAGAAAAAGAACATTGTACATGTCGGTTTTCTTTGAAACGGAAATAGCAGTTGGTGTTGATCGTTGAGCTGGAGTTGTTGATGAGTGAGACAAAGCTTTTCTATCTGTTCCAAGCATTGTTAGATCATCTTTTTCTTCAGCGAATAGATCATTTTCATCGTCATCAATTGATTTTCTCGTTTTATATCGATTAAATCGAACTTTTTGATGATCAAAATTCACAGATTGTCGATTTAAAATCGATGTTAAAGATAATAATCGATGATTAGCAATCGCAGATATACAAAATCGTTTTAACATTTTCAAATGAAAAATAAAACGACGAAGATTTCCTTTCTTTTCGATAATGGGTTCGTACAGTTAACAAATCGAACAAATGTTAAGTAGATGACACTACGTGTCTATTACCGAAAATGTGAGTTCGATACGCGCTGTCTATCTCTTAAAATCATGACAACACAAAAAGAAAAGAGCATTTCTAATCAGTAATTAATGATAATAGAATGCAGAAAGACGGACGAGACATATATTCTCTGACATTCCGCGTTATTCTTTTCTTTCCTCTTGTATGTCAGTTCTTCCACGCGCAACGACTTGTATTTACTTTTGTAGGTGTGCAGTGAAATTGCCTTGAACAATCCTGCGTCGTCGCCCACATGATGTTTCTCTCCGAATGTTTTATAGCTAATTTAAGCATCTCTAGTAAATATGTCGATTGATTTTCTTCAACATACGCATGCAAAGTGAAATACATCCGTATAAATACCTGTTCATCTTCTCTTTGACGGCAAACACAATTAGTAATAAAAAAAAGAAAAGAAAAGAACTTGTTCAATGCTCACTACTGACATCTTATCCAATTCATAGGTAAAACATACGAATGTTTTATTCATCCATGGCTAGTAATACACCATCGTATCATGTTCGAGACTCTCGAGTCTACTTTAATAATCAATATGTGCCCCATGCTCGATGGTCAGATTTTCAAGATTTAGGTCAAGGTTACGGTTTGTTATCGAATATTTTCTTTTCGAATTCGTATATTTAATTGAAAATTCTTCATTTTCAAGGTAAAGATAGTCAACATGTGTTTTTCAAGGGTCAACTTCTGGATAAAGCTGATTCATATTCCTTTCAAGTTTTACAGAATAATTATGCTCGAGATCGTTTTCATGTATTCCATCATGGACGTATTATAGAACGTGTACAATCTCAATCATCACTAAATTCCTGCTATCCTTCTCAATCGCAATCATCAACATCGATTCCATCGTATGATATTCAAGATTTCAAGGTCTTCTTCGGTGATCAATATGTATCCGATGCACGATGGATTGATTTCACTAATTTAGGTCATGGTTATGGCAAAGATATCTTTCGTGTTTTTTATATGGGTCATTCCATACCCAATGCTCATTCGTTTTCATTCGAAGTCTTAACAAAAGGTTATGCTAAAGATAAAAATTGTGTCTATCACAACGGACAACTTATTCCTGGTGTACAACCACACAGTTTTCAGCCGCCATCGAACTCATGAATTCAGTTGTTTTTTTTTTAATTTGTAATTTTTTGCGAAGATTTTTTTCATACAAAAAAAAGTCAAATGTAATTGCACATGACATTTCCGATGACAAAGAAACAATGATTATTCAAATAAAGATTATATTTGACCTATACAAAAAACAAGTTTGATTGAATGAATATTTTTTATACTGACATTCAAGACAAACCGTTGTCCTTTTACGAAACAGAAAGATTCTACGTAGGTCGAAATGAATACAAAAATATTTCTTACAGTTTTTTTCATCGAAATTCTATGTTTTGAATTGAGTTACGGTAAGACAAAAGAATTGATTTTAATAGTGAATTGATTTGTTATATTAAGGTTTAACATGTTATGAACATGGTTATTGTCTTGGCGGATGTCCAAGATTAGAATCGAGTAAAGTACAATGTGCGTCTGAGAGCAGTAAATGTTGGGTACGAACAATTATTGACAAAAGAAAGAAAAAAAAAGATTCAGATTTTATCGTTTAGAAATTAAGTTCACCACTCGGTGTTAAACGTGGTTGTGGTAGGAAAAGAAGAAAATTTTTGTTTAATTCTATGATGATTTTAATCATTGTAGGTGATTATCGTTGTACCGTACAAGTCGATACAGGTCTTATGGGCACAGCGAGTATCTGTTGTTCAACTAATCTCTGTAATTCAGCTGTTTCAATGCAAACTCAAACAATGATATCGATTATTTTGGCAAGTTTATCTGTGCATTTGATTGATGTAATTTTTTTAAAATTTTTATCGTAAATATACGTATGTACTATGTTAATCACATGAAAATAAAACTGACGAAAGAAACGAAATACGAGCGTACGTCTATTGTTTGTCGACTCGATGCCCCCGTTTCCACCCAGAGACATATCAGACGATATGGTTAAGCACTTTCTCCCCTTCTCTCCCTCTCTCTTCATCCGACTATAAATAAAAGATTAAATTCGTATCTTTAACTTCAATCAAATCAAAATGAAATCACTCGTTATTATCGTTCTTGTTCTTCTCGGCTGTGTTGCTTTCAACGAAGGTAAAACAAGATTTTCATCTGTAAACCAAAATTCTCTGCGAATTTTCTAGCACTCCAATGTTATTCACACGATTTCTGCAGTGCTAATTGCCCACAATTAGCTGATAAGATCGTCACTTGCAATTCCGACGAAGATCGATGTTATAAAACAGCCTTACCTACGGGCGTCAGCCGAGGCTGTGGCAAAGAGCGATGCACTGCTCAAGTAACTATTTGATCTATTTTTCGAAATATCTTATTCGAAATATTTTGTCTAGATCAACGCTCATGGAGCTATGGCTAATCTTTGTTGTGACAATGATTTATGCAACTCAGCAAGCGCACCAAAGATAACTTTTGGTGTTATCGCTATGATTATTGGTGGCTTTATTTTGGTCCGAATGTAGATTTGTATTTCATGAATTTTGTTATGTTAATCTCGCTTGAATAAATTGAAATTTTGATTAGTTTAAAAAAAGGTTTTTTTTTTTCTTTATTTAAAAAAAACAAGCGAACAATTAAAGATTTCCTCTTGCTTCCTGATCACGTTCGATAGCTTCGAATAAAGCCTTGAAATTGCCAATACCAAAACCCTAAAACAAAACTCGAATCAGTTGTTTGTTTCCGTAAAAAAATTCAACTGCACTTACACTATGATTATGACGTTGAATGATTTCGAAAAACAATGTCGGACGATCTTCAACTGGTTTTGTAAAGATTTGTAAAAGATAACCATTATCATCGTAATCAACTAAGATATGTAATTTTTCGATCTGAAAATAAACGAATTCGAAATTCGATGAATTGTCTTGCTTTTTTTTATCTACCGTTGATAAATCTTCAGTGATCTTAACTTTGGAGTGTTTGAGTCGTTCACGAAGATCGGTGTAATAGGCATTTGGTACTTCTAAGAATTGTGTGCCACGTTCACGAAGATTGGATACCTAACGAATAAAATAAATGAATCTAATTTTTGAAAGAATTTTGTTTTCTTGTTACAGCTGTGATGATATCCGATGTATTCAAAGCGATATGTTGAACACCTGATGAACCATAATAATCGACGAATTCCTAAGCACAGAAACAAATGAATTGAAAAGAGAACTTTTTGATTTACTTGAATTTGTGATTTCTTTTCTCCGGATGCTGGTTCATTAATCGGCATTTTGACTGTTTCTTGTTCGTTGGAAACAACAATCGAACGAAGAGATGAATATTGTGTATGAATAACACTATCATCAACTGACCAAAAACGATGAAATGCAAGCGTATTTTCATACCTAAACAATTCAATCGAATCTTTATTTCATCAATTCGAGTTTCAATTACCATCGTGTGGTATTTTCCATTTCATTATCAGGCATATTTCCAACGATATGATCAATAAAATCAAGTTTAACATCCGGTCTAAAATAAATAAATACTAGAGAAAAACAAAACAATTCAAAATTTTTTGTTTTACAATTTTTGTAAAAGAGGATCTTTGTTTTTCAATGGATGTTCACGATAATTCGGCAAGAATAAACCGGCATAATCGCCTCGTTCAATCAATGTATGTGTCGTATCGCCATAGGTTTGAATGCAAGCCATTCGAACTGAACCATGTTCATCGGTTTCCGTCCAAATATCTTTCACAATTTTGCCGCCTTTGGCACGTGCTTGCTCGACAACTTTATCGAGATTATCGACAGTAAATGCAATGTCTTTAACGCCATCGCCGTGTCGAGTAAGATGTGCGCCATATTCGTGATTATCGGGTAATAAAGGTGATTGAAAAACTAAGAAGATTTTATTCTGCTTAACAACATGTGAAACGATATCACGAGAGCCGGTTTCAAGGCCACGATAGGCATACGGTTCGTAACCGAAACGAAGACAGAACCATGACGATGCCTTTAAATGACAGATAGGAAAATAAAAATAATTGGAATTTTCTAGATTTACTTGAAGTGCATTGCCAACCCAGAGGGTAATGTGATCGAATGCTTGAATACTTTTTCCGATTGTCTAAGAGAAAAACAAGTCGAGGTTTTCTTTTTAACACACAAAAAACAACACTTTTACCATTGGTTAAACGTTAGATTCTATAACGACGATAGAAATGAATAAACTGAAAAGAAAAATTAAAGATCGTATTTATAGTTCGTTTTCGAAGTAAACAAATGACGAAAATCTGCATGCTGACACCTATATCATTCTCCTTCTTTCCTGAATTCTCGAATAAAAATTTGCACTAAATTTATATATGCTTTAGTACTTTGACCTTACCTTTTTCTCTTCCAAAAGTTTAATTTCTTATCTTTCGTTTTATTGTAAACACACCCCTATCAAAGCATGTTTGTCAATGTTTTTTTCTTTTTTCGAATATAACAATCACGTTTAAACAATATGCATATATGATAAGATAAACGGAATGTTCAATTGAACTTTTATTTTATTACGTATTGCTTCGAGAAACATGTTTGTTTACTTTATGATTAGACTTTTGATTTTTGTTGAGCATTCAGCTTCTTGATTAATTTATTTATTATACAAGAAAAATATTTTTTTAATGCCATAACTATCGAAGATTCCACCATCTTCACGTCAATTACTCGTAAAAATAGGTTTTCACGAATGTGTCCATGCCACCAAGCAAACGAAGAACTAAATGGAGAGTAGAT
>Ga0209930_1000724_pt1 | contig 67754 bp, 90 predicted proteins | sample ThiBiot_500_biof_2_FD_183948 | JGI IMG/M metagenome (GOLD analysis project Ga0209930, IMG submission 183948) | Wastewater bioreactor microbial communities from Cape Town, South Africa - Thiocy_cont_500_biof (SPAdes) | ecosystem: Engineered > Bioreactor > Thiocyanate-remediating >...
CAGAAATTTAATAAATCAAGAAATTTTAACCGAAGCTTTTTTAATACAAGTGGTATCGCTTTACCAATTGTGAAAAGTTTTGGCAAATTCAAATTCGAAACGGTTCATACACGACTTCTCAAAAAAAAGCCAAACCCAATTTAATCGAAACAAATTTCACAAACAGTTTTTTCTCTCAATACACTAACAAAATATTCCATTCTTTGACGTCCTATGCTCTTCAACGAAATATGTAGTTTTCTGAGTGTCTACGAGAAGAAAGAGTACTTGTTTTGAACAGAAATGAGAACTTACTGTATTATGCTCCAATCCTTGAATAAGATGTCGTACACCTTCATCTTCAATCGAGGTACGAGTTAGGTCGAGTTTTGTAAGTGACTACGGAGAGACAGAATTGCCCTAATAGATAACAATGTAAGAAGATTAAATATAAAGTTACTGTATTGTGTTGTAATGCTTCACTAATATTTCGCGAGCCTTCATCTCTAATGGAGTTATAATCAAGACTAAGTTCAGCCAGTGACTATGAAAAGACAGAGTTATCGTATTAGATAATAATCTAACACAAAATATGAAGTTACTGTGTTATGTTGTAATCCTTGGCTAATATATCGTGCACCTTCAGCTCCAATGGAATTATGACCAAGGTTGAGTTGTCTAAGTGACTACGGAGAGACAGAATGGTCCTAGTAGATAACAATGTAAGGTGAACTATCAAGTTACTGTATTCTGCTGTAATGCTTGGCCAATATGTCGTGCACCTTCATCTTCAATGGAATTATAACCAAGGCTGAGTTGTGTAAGTGACTACGAAGAGACAGAATGGTCCTAGTAGATAACAATGTAAGGTGAACTATCAAGTTACTGTATTATGTTGTAATACTAGACCAATATATCGTGCACCTTCAACTCTGATGTAGTTATTAGCAAGATTGAGTTCTGTAAGTGACTATGGAGACATAGAGTTCTCGTATTAAATAGTAATATAAGGTTAAGTATGAACTTACTGTATTCTGCTGTAATGCTTGGCCAATATGTCGTGTACCTTCATCTCCAATGGAATTATAACCAAGACTGAGTTGTGTAAGTGACTACGGAGAGATAGAGTTCTTGTACTCGATAGTAATCTAAGGCTAAATACAAAGTTACTGTATTCTGCTGTAATGCTTGGCCAATATGTCGTGCACCTTCATCTCCAATGGAATTATAACCAAGGCTGAGTTGTGTAAGTGACTATGAATGTGTAGAGTTGTCCTGCTAGAGAGCAATCTAATGTTAAACACGCAATTACTGTGTTGTGTTGTAGTGCTTGACCAATATATCGCGCACCTTCAGTTCCAATGGAGTTGTTATAAAGGTTCAGTTGTGTAAGACACTATCAAGAGGCATAACTGTAGTATTCGATAGTAATGTAAGATTAGATATGAAGTTACCCTGTTCTGTTGTAATGCTTCACCAATATGCCAGGCACCGTTATCCCCAATGGAATTACCATTAAGGTCGATTTGTGCAAGTGACTATGAAGATATAGAATTGTCCTACTAAATAGCAATGTAAGGTTAAATATAAAGTTACTGTGTTATGTTGTAGTGCTTGACCAATATATTGTGTACCTTCAACTCTGATGTAGTTATTAGCAAGGTTGAGTTCTGTAAGTGACTATGGAGACATAGAGTTGTCCTATTAAATAGTAATATAAGGTTAAGTATGAACTTACTGTATTCTGCTGTAATGCTTGACCAATATGTCGCGCACCTACGATTCCAATGCAGCTATCAGAAATGTTGAGTTGTGTAAGCGACTATGAAGGGATAAAATTGTCCTACTAGAGAATAATGTAAGGTTAAGTATGAAGCTACTGTGTTCTGTTGTAATGCTTCACTAATGTGTCGTGCACCTTCGTCACCAATAAGGTTATGATGAAGGTTGAGTTGTCTAAGTGACTATGGAGAGACAGAATTGCCCTACCAGATAGTAATGTAAGATTAAATATGAAGTTACTGTGTTATATTCTAATGCTTGACCAATATATCGTGCTCCTTCAGCTTTGATGGTGTTATAAGCAAGATTGAGTTGTGTAAGTGACTATATAGAGAGAGAATTATAATATTAGATAGTAATGTAAGATTAAATATGAAGTTACAGTATTATATTGTAATGCTTGACCAATATATCGTGCTTTTTCATTTCGAATAGACATATTACAAAGATGGAGTTCTCTAAGTGTCTACGGATAAATGCAGATAGTTTTCAAAAAAAGTTTTCATCAGATTATGTGCCCAATATGAAATTGTTCATTACTATACTGTCTGCTTACTTGAAATCTGTGGTATGAATTTTGAATTTGATTTAATCGTTTACAGATATTGCTGATGGAAATAAATAAATCTTGATCACTCAAGTGATCGAATATTCCATAGACTAAGTCGACAGGTAATGTATGTAGAAATACCGGCATTGTATCTGAAATTGATGAAAGGTGAATATTATATCGTCATATGAAGTGGTGACAGGAGGGGTGATAAGAGACATGTGCAATGCGGCAAGATACGACTGGCCAACACTTTTGTTATATCGTCTCTACTGAAAACTCAGTACGGAAGAAGAAGAAGACAGTTATCCATGAATACCATGTCTCAAAGAGAAATTAATTGTGTTTTCTTTATGTGTTTCGTCGATTTGTTAAGAAACTAATACCCATGGCGACCTCTGGGTACATGTCAAAACAAGAAAACTCAACAGAAATAGTTAATCTTTGTATGACTATAAGCATTTTTCGTTTGTTTAATCATAATCTGTATTTCACACTGAATCAAATTATCGAAATTCTTCTAAGAAAATAAATTAAGAAAAATTTGAACTTGATTGGCTGTTTGTGATATCAATTGATCGAAAGAAATATACTTCTTCTTCGCTGTTCAACGAAAAAAACGAGTGATGAGGTTAAAGTAATATATGCAAAAAAATAAATACTCAATGGTAAGTCTACGGACTGTTCGATTTATTGAATGTTGATCTATTTGGTTAGGATTTTCCGACGATAATTATTGAATTCGGTCGACAACGACAACGTTTGAAATTAGACAAAGATTTTTTTACTATCAAACAACTCTTAGAGCTATTCTCCGAACGATTTCAACGAGAAATCAATTTCAATCAATATGATATTATACTTTTGAATGAAAAACTTCATGAAAAAACAACGATAGACTTTTGCCAATTGGAAAATTATCAACGATTCATCGTTCAATCGAAAGTAGTCAAAACTGAACGTGAAGAAATCGTAATGAACTTGATAATTCCAAATAAAATCATCGAATAGAAGAATTCTTTAGGTTGCACTCAAACAACGATTGAATACAGCATCCATTGACGCTATTGAAATCGCTTGTTTGTATTCAATATCATTCTCCTATTCTATATTTTCAATATAATTCGTTTTCTTAGTTTTAATCAAATCAATTCACGCCAATTCTTTGAATCTCCTTCAAGTAAATCCATGTAATCGAGAAAGAAAAACAATCGAATAATGTTTAGAAATTTCCACTCAACGGCAATCAATCTCATTCGCCTAGTATCGACGAAGGCATCGAAACAGCCTCGATTTTCGAGTCAGCTTGCAGTACAACTCAATCAGAAAGTAATTATGTCGAATGTCGAGATGATTTGACAATGATCAATGACAAATCTCAACTCGAATGGAGAAATCCCGTTTTACAACAAGTTCGATCCTACAAAAAACCCACAAAGAATTTCACCGATAAATCTCGATTGAAAAAACCGTTACCGCCCGAGAAGAAAAAGAATAGTAAACAAAATCTTCTTTCCTTTGACATTCACGAACTTGTATCTTTAGTTCCGTGCAAATATGCAGCTGGTGGCAATTGCAAGTGAGTTTATTCTCTCATTTTAATCGCATAAAACCGCTCGTTTTTTTGTTTAGACGAGGTAAATTCAAACGAATACCTTGAATATCTTCGAAATGATTTTCGTTTAGGCAATCAATGTCGATTTATCCATGTTGTTTAACAAACTTTTCTTTTTATTATTTAGCACGCAGCTATGCTTGCTTGAGGATTTGCAGCATGGCTTGTGATGTTTTTTCTTAATTGATTCGCGTTTTTTTTTTCAAATTAAAATCATCGATTGACTTTTAGATGATGTCTGAGCCGATTATTGTCGAATGTGGAGCTCGTCGACAGAAATTTCGTGTTGAATCGAATCTGAAAAGTCGAGTTTGTGAATATTTTGATATTAAATCTGAGATTGTCTCGTTCGAAATGTTTAATTACGCTCGAAATCAATATGAAACAATTGAAAATTTCGAGCGAATAGAAAATCTTCGACCATTGCATCGATTTCGACTGGTCAAACATGTCGAGGTAAACGTTAAATTTCGCTGAATTTCTTCATTTGAATTCTCTCTTCTGCAGAATCGTTCGTTGTTAACTAATCTCCAAGCAACGGTACACAAACTCGACCATGCGGTTAAAGATATTGATCGAATTCAAAGTTTGTGTTTGCATTCTATTGACCGATAGTGTGTTTTGTTCTCCTTCACTCACTGCATATAGATCTCATTCGTGTGCTCAACTACAACTGTGACATACTCAATCATGTATGAAAATTTAGAGAAAAAGGCAAAGTTCAAATTCATATCGAGTTTGTTTAGGTTATCGATAATTCGCCAACGTATATCGTTGATCCGGTAGGATAAACATTTGAAAACGAATGTTTTATGAATGAATTCGTTTTTTATTGCCAGGCAACAATCGAAAATAACGCTGAAACGCCCGTTGAAAGTGACAACGAAAACATCGATAGTGTTTCGACGTTCGATCAGCCTCTCAATCAAACTCGTCTTATTCCTTGTAAATACGCTATTCGAGGTGGTTGTCAATCGGGTGAGAAATGTCCTTATTCACATCATGGTAAATATCGAGTAGTTTTTATTCGTGATTTCTCTATCTACTGCTCTCTATAGAAACATCGATTGAAATCGAACGAGCTTGGGAACGTCGATTATGAACTAGACAGTTCTTAGTTTTGTTTTGCTTTTTGTCTTACAAAGAAATAAATCATCTTGTCAATCAATCGAAAATGTGTTTTTTTTTCTTTTTTCGTTCTATCGTTGTTTATATATACGCATCCAGGTCGAAGACAACGTGAACGTCTATCACTCTCTCTCTCTCTGTCGTTTTCTAATAAACAACAATGTTTCGATTAGTCGAAGAAGTAGGAGGATCTTTTGAAATCGACCGATTAAAATTCTTTTTTTCTATTTTCAAAAAACAAAACAGACAAACAAAGAAAATCAACCATTACCAACAAGTAAACAAATCGACTGTTTTCTTAATGAATCTGAACGAGATTCATCCGATGTAATCAATCATTTTTCATATTTGTTCATTCGATTTTCTTCGACTTAGATCAATTGCAAATTATCATCGTCGATGATGGACATTCTGCCAGTGAATCTACCGCATGAAACGCATCTTCATCTCGTCTATGAATCGAAAATTCTCGACGTTCGACTGGTCGAATCAGTTTCGAATCTCGAAGCTGAACAACGTTTAACTGTAAAATTGCAATTTTTCGTTTCGATTTTGAATTATTTTCATTTTCTCATTAGATTTCTCATCAAAGTTCGTTCTATTCAATCCCGAAACGTCATTTATACCTATCGAATCATTGTCAAATAGCACATCGAACACGAATTGCTTTGATTTCATCTCGTTGGTCGACGTACAACATCGGTTTTATTTGTGAGCTTCCATCGGAATTCAATCATTTTCGTTATTTAATTCTTTTCGACGATGGTACAACGAGTTACACTCAAGAAACCGATGAAATCTATGTTTGTCTGAGCCAAAATTTTCAAGATCATCTTCGTTTCATCGAATCGAAATCGATTCGAGACGATTGGGAACAGATTTTAGTTTCAACAAAACAAATTTCATTTACCATCGATCAGCACATTCGAGTGAAGAAATTCGATGATCAATATCACAATGCTCAGATTGTTGAACTCGATTGTTCGCTGATTAAGATTAAATTCTACGAACGACAAGCACAAACACAGATTTGGCTGCATCAACTATCGAATTTGATCAATGAGCAATGTCTCGTGCCGATTGATATCGCGAGTCCGGTGATTTTTCCGAAACGCCAACGAGTCGACTCGAATCTTGTTGAGAATTCGTTTCCTCTTCGATTTGATTCTCGAATCGATCAGTATCTTCCACACGAATGTTCACCGAATTGTGTCCGATTAGCCGAACAATATTTCGACTCGAATTTAATCACACAAAATCCATACACGCTGCCATTCTCGTAGGAAAATCTCGTTCTTTTAAAATTTAAAAAAAAATCTTGGTTTTTCAGATACGGATGGAGATATTTTCATATCGAACGATTAGCGCCCGGTCATTTTCGCAAGAAACCAACGACTCATAAAATGAACTTCTCTCGTTCGAGTTATCTCTATCGTTCACCTTGTGGTCGATCGTTTTTAACGATGAATGAAATCGAAGATTATCTCTATCGAACCAATTCGAAATTATCAATTAAATATTTCGTTAACGATCTTGTTACTGAAATGCAACCTTTGTTGACCTATTCTTCGAAGTTTATTCTTCAGGACGATGTGGCACAAGGTAAAGAACATGTCAAAATTCCTGTTTACAATGAAATTAATGCTGAACTACCCGAGAGATTTGTCTATGGAGTCGAAACACGTTCGAATTTGAAGTTTATCAACGATACAACAACGATGACGTGTTGTTCATGTCCGGATAAGTAAGAAAAAAAAACATCTTTCAAAACGAATTCGAGATTTGTTTGTGTGTTTAGTTGTCGAAATCGAATGAAATGTCCTTGCTGGTTGAAAACATTCTATCAAGCGAAATTAACCGATAACGAACAGATTGTCAATTGGAAACGAATGAATTTAAGCGAAGAACAAATGATCGAACGTTTTGGATATGTTCATCAACGATTGAAGACGACAATCTGGAGTGGAATCTACGAATGTCATTCTCAATGTTCATGTCATGTCAATCATTGTACCAATCGGCTTGTACAGAATAGTTTATTTCAACAATTGCAATTATTCTATATGGAAAATAAAGGCTGGGGATTAAGAGTTTTACATGACATTCCATCGGGAAGGTGAGAGCAACAACAATGCAAATGAATGAGTTGTCAAATGTTCGTTGTCTTTAGTTTTATAAATGCGTATGTCGGAGAATTAATAACTGAAGAAATGGCAATGAAACGAGATTTTAAATACTTAGCTATGCTAGATCATAAGAGCATGTTTGGCACAATGGGAAAGAAAAAACGACAGCAAGTGTACACTCAACATGTCAAATTAATTATGAATGGTAAAGACAAGAACATTGAAAGGAAAGAAAATTTGTTTTGAAATGTAGAAAAAGAGAATACTGCAACGAAACATTGTGTCCGATTGTCAACTGATAGTTTAATAGACGACGATGATGATGATGAAGAAGAAATGCTATCCCATTCTCCAAATCATGAAGATTCATGTTTCATTCTCGATGCGAAATATTACGGTTCGATTAGTCGATTTTATAATCATTCATGTAAACCCAATGTTCATATACAAAATGTAAAATCTATTAATTAATTTCACGAGAAAAAAAACACGATATTTCCTCTAGGTGTTTATCAATTCTCAAGATCCTCGATTTCCTGTTATCGCTTTGTTCGCTTGTCGAACGATTCGAGCTGGGGAAGAACTTTGTTGGGATTATAATTATACTGTTGGATGTATGCCCGATGTTCATATTGAATGTCAATGTCAAGCACCGAATTGTCGTGGTCGATTGTTATAAATCGAATGTGATGAACGAGATTTTATTTTATGTTGTTTTTCTTTTTTTTTTTTGATGAACTTTGTTATGCATAAAAGATGATGATAGAGAATTTTGTTTGTTGTTTTTCTAGATGAATTCAATAGTTTAGATTCGATGTCACATTCAGTGAGTCATTTCAAAACCCTATAAATTCATATCTTTCTTTGTTGTTGAATCTATAGGATAGTGATATTATTGTAATACTCGATGATGATGATGACGATGATAATGATAGTGACGTTGAAATCGAACAAATTGCACATTCGATTGCGAAACAAAATGAAATTTTTTTCAAGAATTTTTTATTAAAACTTCCATTGGACACGGAACTAATTGTTTGCAAATCGAACGCACCGATTCGAGTAGGTACAACAGCATTGAATTACTCCAATCTACCTGATACTCATATCATCATCGTCAAAAACGCCTTGATATCATCGACTGAATGCATTCCAAAACGACATTTATACGTGAATAAATTCGACTCATCAGTCACACTACCAATACGAACACGTATCTATCATCATGCCTCATCTCAGCTCGGATTTATACTCGAACAGCCGTGTTCAATTAAAAATCAAAATCGTTATTTAATTGTCTTTGATAATCATGCGGCTGCCTACCATTCGACAGTCGATTTTCATCTATGTCTTTGTCAAGAATATTCGAGACATTTGCTTAATATTGAATTTGCTGATTTGAAAATTTACTATCAACAACTGTTCGATAATCTCAATCGATTCGATCTACCGAATTGGTATATTGGACAGATAATTCGCGTGAGAAAATTCGGCTCGCAATATCACAATGCTCGAATCATCGATAAAGACAATTCAATCATAAAAATCTGCTTTTTCGAACGAAAATCTCAGACAGAAATGTGGATCTATTCGAATTCATCGATTATTCAATCCTATCAAGACATAGAATTCATTCAAACCGATTTAACACGTCTTCGAAAACGAAAAACTCGCGTCAACGAACTTCTCAATCAGAAAAAATTCCGCGATCGATCAAATACAAAACTCGCCATCACTAATGACGATCTAACATCTTCTTCATCACGTGCAAATATGCTCACTGGATATTATATCGATGTTCTCTTGCCAAAATTTCGTCTACGAAATAGTATTCCCTATGAACCACATAAATGCTCGTTCGAATGTGTGAGCAAATCCGAAGAAAATCTTCGATTACATCGAATATTAATCAATCCATTTCTGATTCCATTCGAATGTCAATGGTCGATCGTCGATGGCAAACCACGAGGTTACCGAACGCCTTGTCATCGAACATTTTATTCATTAGATGAAATCGAAAAGTATCTCTATCGAACCGAATCGAAATTGTCAATTAAATTCTTTCTCGACGATCTTTTAACTCGGTTTACACCGTCGATTAATCAATTCGATCGTAATTCATTCGTACTCAACGATCTCTCCAATGGTTTAGAAACAATTCGAGTGCCTGTTTACAATGATTTAAGTAGCGATCGACCAGATCAATTCACTTACGTAACAGATATTCGACCGTTCGATCAAGATATATCACAAGCATATAATGATCGAACTTTAACAACATGTTGTAATTGCATTGATAAGTATGCACGAGATATATACATTTCTTCATTTATTTCTCGTTTTTTTTCTATTTGAATAGTTGTAATGATCGAATGAAATGTGCATGCTATCGGAAGACCCTTCATCAAGCGTTAATTAATCACGATCCATTCGTTGTTGAGAAGCAAAAAAATCGTCATACACTATCGCATATTATTAAAACATTAGGCTATCAAAAGAAACGTCTTCTACATCCTGTATCGAGTGGGATCTATGAATGTAATTCCAATTGTTCGTGTCATTTGAATCATTGTTCGAATCGATTGATTCAACAAGGTGTTTACGTTCAATTGCAATTATTTCGAGATAAACATAAAGGTTGGGGCTTGAGAACATTGCATGATATACCACGAGGCACATTTGTTTGTCAATATTTGGGAGAATTAATCACTTCTGATCAAGGACATGAACGAGCACAAACAATGGATGACAAATATCAAACAAGTTTAGATTTAATAAAACAAATTCGTTATGAAAATCAAGCGATCGATGACGACGAAGAACCGTATGTTATTGACGGAAGTTTATTTAGTAATTTAGGAAAATATTTTAATCATTCATGTGATCCAAATATGTATATTCAAAATGTTTTTATTGAATCTCATGATTTACATTTTCCAAATTTAGCATTATTTACTCTTAATCGTGTTAAAGCAGGTGAAGGTAAATCGATGATAGAAAAAGAAAAGCACCGAATCATTTTTTGTTTTGTAAGAATTAACTTGGCATTATAATTGTGAATTATTGCCTGATCGACAAGTTGTATGTTACTGCGGTGCAAAGAACTGTCGTGGAAGACTTTTTTAAACCAAACAAACAAACAAACAAAACTTTTAACTTAAGTCAGATTGTTGTACATAGAAAAATGTGTGTGTGCGTGTGATTTTTTTGTCTTTCGTTCGAAATGTTATTGTGATACGCTTATAGAACAAAGGAAAAAACGAGTGAGAGAAAGACTTTTCTTTCAGTGTCGCGTTTGTTTTCTTTTGCGTGTGTTGTTTTTTTCTGTTTTGTTTTCATTTTGTGTCTGTCTCGGTCAGATTTATTCGAAGCAGAGAATAAGAAGAAGAAGAAGAAGAAGAAAATGAAGGAACGTGATGACCGTCATTGAATGAGCGTATGTTCTATGACCCTCGCACCAAGGCAAACGAGACTATGTACAGTTTAGTGAACATTTGACATTGAGGAGGCAGAGAGAACGAGAAAGAGAAGAGAAGAGAAAAAAAAGAGAAAGCGAATGTTCCATACATGCACGCATGCACGAACATCGGATAGAGAGAAAAGGAGAAAAGACGAAGAAAAAAAAATCGAGAGAGAGAGAGAAAGAAAAGAGTCGAGCTAAAGGATGCTGATATGATTGCTGTCGGTTCGTTAATGGCAGTTCTATTCTTGCCCCATCATTTTCTTTTTCTTTGTTTCTTTATCCAACTGATTATGCAAGTTTTTTTTTACGGGCTCTAATAGAATGTTGTCAATCGTCGATTATATGCATGCCATACATCGACATATTAGATAAACTTATACATATATTTAGTGGTAGTTCATTTGTAGATGGTAATCTTCTTTGGTATGTGTTTCGTCAAATGTGAATATGAGTTTCTTTCGTTTTTTTTTGTTTTATTATATTTTTTCTCTCCAATAAAACGATAAAACGTGTTGACATGATTGGCGAGGTCTTTTGTTTGAAAGAAAAAAACTTCTCGAATCGGAGAAAGGTCGATGATTGTCTTCATCTTGTCTTTTTCTTCTCATTCTTCTTCTTCTACTCTTCTCAAATATTGACTTGACCGGATCAGGCGTTGCGTCTTAATCATATTGATCGTCGATCGAATTAATTGAATTAGTTCTTCTTTTACTCTCGAACAAGATTATTGAATTTGTTATTTCTTGTTTAAGATCTTTTCTTTTTCCAAAATCAAATGAATTAAAAAAGAAAACTGGCGACTGCATCAATCCAAGAAAATGTCGCGAGATCGAACAATAAGAAATTTGTTCTTTCATCAGCAGCGACAGCAACAGCGAGTGCAACAGTCATAACGACAGCATCACTATCATCATCTCAATCTCTTTCTCAATCGACCGACGATTTATCAGCCGTGCCAATGACAGCCGTCGCTGCTTCTTCTTGTTCTACGACTACCACCGCCTCGATGAATCCACAAAAATCATCATCAACAATTCATCTTCACGATGAACCATCGTCGAACAAGACTCGTTTACTTCAACGAATGATTTCTCTTCGACGTTCGTCGAGCAGTAAACCTGCGACACAGATCTTCTCGACACATATCCCATCGACGACCTCGTCCTGTCGATCGTACAACGTACGAGCATTTGAAATAGCTCGTGACCGAAATCTTCGACATTATCCATGCATAATACACTTTCTCGATGAAACCGAACGAACGTTTCATATCGATCGACGATGTAAAGGCATTGATCTTCTCAATGAAGTGTTCGATTATTTGGATTTATCAATCGAACGAAAGTATTTCGGTTTGTTAGTCGAAGATTTAACGCAGGATTTCGCCTATCGTTGGCTTGACTCAACGAAAACGTTGAAAAAGCAATTGACCAATGCTATGTCGCCGTTTCATTTGTATTTTAAAGTTCGATTTTTTCTCATCGATCCCGCGACGCAAATCGACGATGAATTTACGAAATATTTGTACGTCTTACAAATCAAAAAGGAGCTGCTCAGCGGCAAAATGTGGTGTCCACGATCGACAGCAGCTGTACTCGCGAGTTATCTTGTTCAGAGTACGAATTTATTTGTTTCGAAATCAATGGATTTATTTGTTTTTTTTTGTTCAGGTGAATTAGGAGATTATGATCCTGAAGAACATCGTCAAGGTTATTTAGAAGATTTTCGTTTTATTCCATTTCAAAATACGGAATTCGAAAATGATGTCGAACAATATCACAAACAACATCAGTAAGTAAATCAATGAGAAATGATTCGATAAACATCTTGTTTATTTACAGAGGTCAATCGCCGGCTGATGCTGAAATGAATTATCTTCGTGTTGTCAGTTCATTAGATATGTATGGTGTAGAATTACATAAAGCATCGGTTAAAGTAAACACAACAGGAAAGTAAATCAATAAAATGGAAATGTTTGCTGTTTAGGTGTCCAATGCAAACGAGAATTTGAATAATTCAGTTATGGAATTGTATATTGGAGTGTGTGCGATTGGAATATCAGTTTTTCAGAATTCAAATAAATTAAATACTTTTCCTTGGTAAAAGAAAAAAAAACGAAACAAAGTAATTGTTGACATCGAGTTTTATATTCAAATAGGGATCGAATAACGAAAATCTCGTTCAAACGACGAACATTCTACATTCAACTTGTGAAAAATCTTGTAAGTAAATTCACGTGAAAATTTTCAACAAAAATTGAACAATTCAAATTGCAGACAGACATTGTCGTATCATCATCTCTCTATCTCCTGGTAAAGATTTGTTTTCACATGCATGTTAAACAAAAAAAAACATATAAGATTGCTCGAAAAACTGCACACACACACCGCACTTGTCTTGATTTGTTGTTCTTAATCGTTCTCTGTTTGATTTTAGAATTGTTCGGATGACAATTCAATTGTGTTTACATTGCGTAGCTATCGGTGTTGTAAATATCTCTGGAAATCATGCGTAGATCATCACACGTTCTTTCGACTTACGTCCATACCGGCATCACCAAAGAAATTCTTTCAATTTACTAACAAACTCAGGCATAGGTAAAACGAAAAATTCGAACAATTCGAAACTGAAGACCTTTGCTTTTCAGTAATGATGTCGTGCCAAACGGTCTGGCCAACGAAACTAACGGCAGAAAACCGAAGACTTTCGAAAGGTAGTTCGATATGTTTGAATAACAGCAAGGAAAAATAATTTTTTTCGATATTGAAAAGAGTCTCAAGTCGTAAACATGCTCGACCAATAAATGGTTCGTCAACATTACCAATTCACAATACTTTATCATTGAATCGAAATTCAAACTTGAAAACCGTTCTATTTCTTTCATCGTCATCGGTTTCAATAGCGAAATCGGATAAAAACCTGACGAATTTACGTTCGCCACCCCCACCTAAACCTCCTCGACAGCCGTTGAATACGTCGAAGAATTCGGCTTTAATCGAAGCCAATGAATACAAACCGAAAAATGCGAGTTTATCACGAAAAGCTGATTATCGCAATAGGTAGACGCGCGATTCTTTTCAATTCACATTTCTTCTTCTTCTTCTTCTTAGTTTTGACATGTCAAATGAATTGAAACAGGCAAACGACACGATTCGAATTCAACTCCAAGCCGATGCTGACGGTCGATATGGTTTCAATGTCAAAGTAATCGAATGATTTCATCTTGAATCAATATTGAAACATTTCTTTTTGTTTATACAGGGTGGCGGAGATGAACAAACGCCAATTGTAGTCTCGCGAGTTGCGTTGGATACGCCAGCTGATTTCGCGCAACTTCATGAAGGCGATCAAATTCTCTCGATTAATCAAATTAATATCGAATATTTATCGCATGAAGACGTAAGATAAAAACGAATAGAAATCAAATTTCGACTTTCGATTCTCTAGGTTGTTAATATGATTCGACAATCACGCGAGAATCCATTGGGTGAACTTGAATTACTCATTCGTCCTTTAAAAAATTGTGTGATTCATACGGATTCGAAAGTTAATCTAGAAAATTCTCTTGAAACATTGAGAAATGATATGAATAGCGGTCATTTAATTGAACAGTACGAAGTATGTGATGATGATGATGATGATAATGTTCATTGACAATGAATTTTATATGTGTTTTTCCTTTTTTTTAAAAGGCATTACAACGAAAGAAAAATGATTTCACATTCGAAATTAGTACTAGTCAAGATAATTTCTATCGAAATCGTTATAAAGATGTTTTGCCATATGATCAAACACGAGTTATACTCAAAACTCATCCAGATAGTGATTATATCAACGCAAGTTTTATCAATGTAAATCGATACGATGACGACTAAGCACAAACTGACTGTTGTTTTTTGTTTAAGATACCGATTATTTCAACAGATATTGTCAATCGATATATCGCTACTCAGGGTCCTCTACCATCGACATGTGAATCGTTTTGGACAATGATTTGGGAACAAGAATGTTCATTACTAATCATGCTTACGACATTATTCGAAAAGTAAAACTCTAATTCTCGTTAAATCAATTGATATCTCTTTTTTTTTCTAGTGGTCGAGTAAAATGTCATCAATATTGGCCGGATATATTCGAAAGTATCGACTACGAATATTTTAGCATTCGTTGTCGACGTGAACGAAAAGAAAATCAATTAACCTATCGTGAATTTGTATTTACTCATAAGGAATACAATGAAGAACGAATTATCTATCAAATTCAAACGGAAACATGGCCGGATCATGGCGTACCGAATGATTATACGTCATTCGTGGAATTTGTTTTGGAAATTCGAGAATTAAGAAAATCAAAAAAACATTTGCCGATTCTTGTTCATTGCAGGTAAAACGAACGAATTCAATTGTTTTTCAAATGTTTATTTATTTTGTTCAAGTGCGGGAATCGGTCGAACTGGCGTGTTAATTCTCATGGAAACAGCTCTATGTTTGATCGAAAGTAATCAACCTGTTGATCCGCTTGATATCGTTCGACAAATGCGTGAACAACGTCTTGGAATGATTCAAACCGCTGTATGAAAGACGACAAAAAAAGATCAATCTTATTCATCAATTGTTCGTTCTGTTTTTTTCTAGAGTCAATATCAATTCGCTTGTGGAGCTGTTTTATACGCGTACGATCACGGTCTCGTTCAAACCAACGATGATTAAGTCAGATAACCGCTATTCAATCTGAACAGTTACACGATCTGAATATGTTCCCATTTCTCTCTCTCTCTCTCTCACTCGTCGATTCTTGTGCGTTCACTTAATGTAATTACTTGTATAAATGATTATTATTTCTGTTCTTTCTCATTACTAATGTGATGTTTCTTTCTTTCTCTTTTTCTTTTTCTTTGGTCGAAATTCAAATAAAAAGTTTAATGGTGAAATAATAAAAGAAGATAAGGATTAAATTTATAAAGAAATCTTTACGGATTAGAAAGGCATGACATTTCGTGTTTGAGCTCATATGTCAGATGAATTTTTTTGCATTTATTTTCTGATAAATCATGCGTAATTGTTCACCAAAAATGTGAAGTACATTTACATTAAAATTGTATTAGCATCAGATGATTTTCCACGGATCTTCCGTCGTTATTACTTAACTAAATTAAAAGGAAAAGAAGTCAAGAATATTCTTGCAGAAAAACAGACATCTTGATATGAGAAGGACAAAAAACTGTTAATAATTAATTTCGAGAACCTTTTTTTCTCTTTTCTTTTGTCAAGTTTTCGAACAAGATTTGTGAATATTTGTCCTATCGTATGCGTTTAGGATTATTTCGAGAAGTCTGTGAAAAGAAAACAAGCAAATCGATAATGAAATAACTGTCTATACGTCTGGCAAACTAATTTCGAGAGAAACCTTTTTGTTCGACATAGGAACAGAACAGCGAGGAACAAATCAGCAAGCATCAAATGACAATCGTCGATGTTGACATGTCGTCAATATATGCATTCAATGTTTTCTATCTTATCAGACTAATAAATGCCATCTTCTTTTTCGATATGTGTTATGTAGAAGAATTGATATTTGTACAGGTGCCCGTAGGATTTCTTGAGTTATTGTTTTCTATGATTAACTGACTAGAGAAAACTGATCGCAGCACGAATGAAAATTATTTAGGAACTAACAATAGTAATTAAAATCAATCTGTATTTGAACAATGAATTTATATCTCGATTTATATTGACTTTTCATTCTCTCAATGTCTTTTTCTAGTATATTTATGTTTCAAGTTGGGCTTTTTTTTGTCGCTCTCTGTCTGTGTCTCTTTCTCTTGTGGAAAAAGAAAAGAAAGGAAAAGAAAAGAATGTCAAACATTCTACGCAGGAGAAGAGAAGAAAGACTTTGACTGACTTATTCTCATATTAAGATTCATATAAACAAGGGCTAAATCATGAGAAATAAACGAACAAAACCCGTACTCAATCAATCATAGTGTCACGATATTGATATAGAAAAAAAGGTAGGAACAATAGACATTGCCCGTCAAAATCATCCTTAACAAGATTAGAGACGTTCATGTGAAACAGATTTTCTCAATTGCACCAAATGAATAGATTTATTTTTAGAAACTATTCAGAATATTAAATTAACTGATGACTGACAATTAATCATTTTTTTTATAAGGTAGCTTTTACTCGATACGAATCTAATAATATAGAAAATAAGTTGTATTGTTCGGTAACATCGAGTACTTGTTATCGCTGTCGGTAAGATTTTCAATATTATAATCGAATAAATTCATCAACACGAATTCTTGCGTTCATGCGGAAATCTAGTCTAATTCGAGCTTTCAGTCAATTAGTAAATCCAGACGTTCTGATAACTCGTTTGATACCGATCTTTTCTCTTTAATTATTCTCAAAACAGAAAAAAAATTAATCGGTAATCATATATGAATAAATGAAGAGAAGAAAAGAGAAAAACACACGTCTTCATTGATTTTTCTACTGAAAGGCAAATAAACGTCGTCGCATCGAATAACGATCGACGTCGATGTGTCAATATCTACATAAGATGTTCGGAATCTAACAACTCGCATTTCTTGCTTTGTTTATCGTGCCTGGAACACAGTTGATATTTATACAGGTGCCATTTGATCCATCTCAAGGAACTGTATATCAGCAAATTGTCCACGATGAATCCGAGATAAACAAGTGTCGACAAACTAAAATCAACTAACAACTTACAAACGAAATGACGATGATTAGTAAGTGTTGTACACTATTTAGATTTTCTGTTAAAAGAAAATAAGAAGAAAGACGGAAAATTAAATGTAAGAGAATTCTTGTTCATTTCCTTTTCTGTAAATAAAATGAGTAGGAAAGAAGAAGGAAGAAAAAAGGCCAAGCGTAAAAACGAGTAAATGACGACGAAATATCAATAATGAGCTAAGATCGTTTAGAAAAACACAATAGAAAAATAAATCGTCTCGTTTTCTTCGTATCGTCATTGAGCAATTGAGTACAAATGATTTTTTTTACTCGATAACAAGTTTATTCATAAATTCATAGTACTCGTTTTCTTTTCTTGTCAAAAAAAGATCAAGATATAATTAAAATCAAATTAATCGAGAGAATAATTCGGCAGATTTTTCGAAGTCAAATCATGTTGAAAAACAGAACGTGAAGATTCATCGAATAGATTATTTATTATGATCGATGAATATCTTGTTTTTCTTCATTAAATCTAAATTTACTTCGCTCATCGTTTGTATTACTTTTTTCTCTTTTTTTCTTATCAAAAAACGAATAATTCTATTAGATGAATCAATTATAAAACTAAAATATCTTTTCTAGACAAATCTTCATCTTGAACACGACTATCTAATGAATTATTCAATATTCTTTGGTAAGTTAGTCTTGTATATACGTTTGACAGGTCAATGACAAGTGACTGAAATAGAGTCGAGAATTTCGAAATTGAATATTTGATTACATGATTGAATCAACAAGATAGCTGGAAATAATTTCATGATAGAAACTCAATTAAATTCATCGAGCTTTTCTGTTCATGGCTGAAATTGAATCTTGCACAAGAGACTATAAATGAATGGTTTATTCTCTCAAATATGTGAGACGAGATGCTTTTTTTTCCATCCTTGAACTGTGGTTAGAGACTTGAGGATCAATTGATGACAAACGATCAATCATCTAACGCAGACGTGTTTCAGAATTCGAATCCGCGTATTTATTTTCTTTTTCCACAATGTAAATGCAAATAAAAATTGTTTAAGCTTACGTCCCATAATTTGACACGGAAATTAGTGTGCGTAACGCCTTGCTTCATCAGGCATACACTCATTTCATTGCAATTTTTCTTCTGATGAGATATTTTCTGCATGTTTTTCGAAGATAATGTTTGCATGCCTGTCAGCTATTGGTGATTTTGAATAAGAAACACAAAAAACGTGGAGAAAACATGTCAAAAATATTTATCCTTCTCATCGTTCTTCATTTTTAGGTTAGAAACTCTCGTCAAGTTAGTTCAACAATGTATCCAATGAATGAGACGATTGAAACGTCTCGAACTGGCGAACTTATCATTGGAATTATTGTAAATCTTTTTCAAAGAAAATATCATCGAAGTTCACTTATCTTTCTTTCTTTTTCTTTTTAGTCATATTCAATTATAATTTTATTAAGTATCATTGGAAATGTCATTGTTGTCACAGCTATTAGTCGTGTTCAACGACTACGACATCCGACTAATTTTATTCTCATGTCACTTGCCATTGCTGATCTACTCGTAACAACAACTGTGATGATACCTGGTTTTATCTATGAAATCAAACAAAAATGGATCTTTGGCAGAGTTTTTTGTAATATTTGGGTAGCGAATGATATTACATTTTGTACGGCATCGATTTTACATCTTGGTACGATTGTTTATTCGATGAATTTTCTCTTGAAATTCGATTCGATCTGATTTCAGTTGCTGTTAGTTTCGATCGGTTTGTTGCGATTGAAAATCCTCTTAAATACAAACAAAAAATGACCAAACGAGCTATATTCATTATTATCGGTTGTATTTGGTTGATCAGTGTTCTACTCTCCTACGGGCCCGTTCTACTAGGTGTTTATAGTCAATCAAAAACATCCGATCAATCATCGGATTCCACTGAATGTAACATGAGACCTAATCGTATTTATTCGATTATTTCATCTTCAACATCATTCTATATTCCGTTAATAATTATTCTTTTTCTCTATGGAAGAATATTTATCACAGCAAGAAAACATTCGCACGAATTACAAAAACTCGAAAATATTATCAAACGTTTGCATAGTAATGAGAAATTCGTTCTCGAAAGTGCTAAATGGAAGAAAAATGTCAAAGCTATACGAACACTCGGTACACATATGTGCACAAGCAAAACAAATTCATTATAGTTCTCTTTTTCTCATCTCTTCAGGCATTGTCGTTGGAGTATTCATCGCATGTTGGCTGCCATTTTTCATCATGTACGTTCTTCAAGCTTATTGTGATTATGTTTGCGTCAATCCATCTCTCGAACGTTACATAACATGGATTGGTAAAGAAAACTTTTCGTTTAGAAAACAAAATGGACTTTTTTATATTCAGGTTATGCGAATTCCTTTTGCAATCCAGTCATCTACGCATTTTCTAATAAGTAAGTTATTTTCGATGCTCGAGAGTAGACAATCGATTAACTATCGAACAATAATAACAATTTCGGCGTTGTTTTCTACTTGATTACACTCATTGATTTATTTTTAGAGAATTTCGCAATGCTTTCTATGAAATTCTTTATTACAATCATAATCAATGTTTTCTATTCTCATCAAAGGATAAAATTCGAACTTCAATTAGTAAATCGACATATTCAATTCACACGAAATATACTCCACAAGTTCAATCGAGACAGCCGAGTGTAACACCATTTTCACAATATATACAACGAAATGGTCAAATAGGATACGATACTTTAGTTCGAAAATCTATTACTAAACCAATGAAAAGCGAGAGTACAGATACATTTGAAATGCACGTTCTTGCCAATCAACGACCAACATTAGAAGCATTTGACGAACTCGAAAATTTAGTACCGAATGGCAATCCTATTCGAGCAATGATCGTTGAAATCAGTTCGTTGTCAAATGAACTTGAAAGTACAACATTAGAAGCCCCAACTGTAAGATAATGTACAAAGGCTTATCCTCATTCCACTAGTCATTTTTTTTCTTTTGTATGGCTCTTTTTTTTCTCGATAATAACGGTGACTATGGTTCATAAACCCTGTGGTGAACTTTCGGTTTTTTTTTCTTGTTTTCTTACCTTTGAACAATCGATTTTTTTTGTTATAAATATAATTGAAAGATTGGAAACAAGTCGATTCAATCAAATCGCAATTCATCATTGTCAATAGACTAGTTTTTTGTTTGACAGATTCTAAAATGATTTATATGGATTGACAGACTCTAATCGATAGTATTCCCACTGTGTTCTAGTTTTCTATATTCAATTCGATTTATATGATAAATTGCAAATTTTGCAGATTCAAATAGAAGAACAAGAGCTATTAGTAACAGCAAATTTGAGTATACATTGATTTTGAAAGTCATTTGCGTATAAATTCCCGATGTGATCGAACTGAAGTGCATATAGTTCATTCATTGCAAGATCTGATATTGCATCATGCGCCACAATAGTCGCGGAAAAGATGGAACCTGGCCTAAATTTTTTAATATATTCATATGCTACTGATCGAGGATAAGCAAAATGACTCATATTTCCCTGAAGAATCGTCGAGCCATTGGTCGATCCGATTGTATACTGTTGGACTCGATGATTGGCAGAATCTACTATATAGATTCGATTACTGTCGATATCGACTACAAATTGAGGTGCTCCTGTTGGAAAGCTCGACAGCTGATCTGTTCCATTTCTATTACCACCTCCAGCTGCAACCAAGACAGCTGAAGTTCCATTCACCGGCCATTTCAATACACGAGAATTGAAACTGTCAAGTACATAAATATTGTCCATTTTATCGACGAACAAATCAAGAACAGCTTTTATTTGATTCAATTGAGAACCATGTCCATTACCGAACGCTACTTTGACAGTTTTATTTCGTTCAAGATCCAATTTAAAAACAGTATTATAATAATCACTGAAATACAATGAATTACTTGTCGAATGAAAAAATAAACCATTCAATGGATGGAGTTGTGGTACGTCTGCAACTGTGATAATAAGCGGTTGTGCAACACCTGGCATCCATTTTTTGATCTTGGGTCTGTTGTGACACAATGTGTAGATATTTAACTGATCGTCAATGGTATAACCTCTAAAATGGTCTCCACTTGCCACTACGATGCCAGTTGAATTCCAATCGTAAGGTTTACATATTGTTTCCGGTGTCGTAGACTGCAGAGTGCTAGTATTTGTGTTGGAATTTTTTTTCTTACTAAAAACGGATACTAATATCATACTGACAATGATTGAAGAGATAACTATCGTTTAAATTATTGTATTTCTCCTAATAGTTTGACATCGTTTCGTTTGATAATGTACAGCGGATGCATCGTCAGGCAATAGTAAAAGTACACTTTCATTGCCAATACTATTTGTATCGAACGAATCATCGATTGGCAGTAAAAGCTGAGGATTTGACGTGTTGTTACTATAAATAAAATCTGTTGATTCTTTTTTTTTCTTCCTTTTTTCAATGCTAACCTTAGTACGATTTGTTCATTGAAATATTCTTCTAACGTAAGATTTGTCGATGTTGAATTGACACTCCACCGAGTGATCGTATCATTTTCGAGCGAAAAATGCTCGATATCAAGAGCAACAGCTCGCCATACAGTCAATTTCGATGACGGTAGTTTTTCTAGAGCACTGATAAATATTTTCAAAAACGGAAACCATGGTTTCAATGCCGATCGATTCTCAGTTCGAAGTGTTTCATTGAGAAGCTGAAAGAAACATGTTGGCATCGTATAAAGATAAATTGCTGCGGATTTATTCAATGTTAGAAGACACGAAGTTTTATTGCATTCGTTTTTAGCATGATCAACATATTTTGATATATTACTAATCAATGGAATGAGGTTTTCAACGGCTTGTTCCAATGGTACAATAACTTCATCGGCATAACCATCGATAGGACTTCTATTTGCTTGTTGAAGTTCAGTAAGACTTCTGTTAACGAAACGATCGCTTCTTACATTTTCTATATTTGTTGCCATTCAATCAAAATAGCAAACTATTTTCTTCGTGACATAATCTGTGTATTTTATTATTTTTAATATTAATTAGTGAGACGACAAGGCAAAAAATAGGAAGAAAACGCTCGATTGATGATTCATTAGTATCAGGAACGATCGACGCATCTTGTTCTGCTCGCTATTTATTCATTATCGATTCGTTTTCTTCGGAAATAAGTCCTATTTTGTATTCTATAGAATCCACGAAAGATTAATCGTCGTCATAATCAAGAATTGACTACATCACGGCATGTTCTAATCATTCAGTACAGCAGCAGAAAAAAAAGAAAGAATTACATTTGAATCCTATCGACATCTACATAGATGGATCTGTCGCAAAGACATTTCTGTCATGACTCAAACAAGGTATAAGTTTCATCATTTTATTTCATTTCATTTTGAAAAGTATGACACGTATTGTGTGTATCAGTGATACACATTCACGATATAATTTTGAACTTCCAGCTGGTGATATCCTCGTTCATGGCGGTGATTTTTCTATGACAGGTGAATTGAGAGAAGTCGAAAAATTTCTTGGATTTTTAAAATCATTGACGAACTATCGTCTGAAAATCTTTATTGCGGGCAATCATGATATTACAGTTGAGCCGGAATTCTACGAGAAAAATTGGCAACGATGGCATTCGAAAAAACAAGATTACCAAAAAGTTCAACAACTTTTACGAGATCCAACATTGGCAACTGATTATGGAATTATTTATCTCGAAGATCAAGAATTTACCGATCCACAAACGGGATTGAAGTTCTACGGAAGGTGAACATGATTATTTTTTCTTCCTTAAAAACAAAACGAGCCTTTTCTTTTCTCAGTCCGTATCAACCTGAATTCTGCAATTGGGCATTTAATGTGCCGCATGAGAGTTCTCGTATGTTTGAAATCTGGTCGAAAATCCCGAACAATGTCGATGTTTTGATCACTCACGGTCCACCGAAGGAGATTCTCGATGGAACTTACAATGGTATAGCTGCCGGTTGTTCAGTTCTACTCAAACGAGTTCACGAAGTGAAACCACGTTTACACGTTTTCGGACATATTCACGAAGCATACGGCCGTGAAGAACATAACTCAACGATCTTTGTCAATGCATCGACATGTGCATTTAATTACCGACCAACTCAACCACCGATAGTCGTTAATCTCGAAGCTAAGAACACAAACTAAAGATATTGTTTTTTTTTTCAATTACTTTTTTTCTTTTTTTATTGAGTATATGCATAATCATGAATAAAAAGACACGAAAAATATAGTTACACAATACTGAAAGAGGAAAGATGCACTAGAAAGAAATAATTTGCTTAGACGATTTAAAGGAGAAGAATGTCGATTGGGGATGTGTAGAATTGCGTTTCTGTTCACTGTGTTTTACGAACAACAATCAATAAATAAAACAAACAACATGGAAGGAGAGGAAAATCAAATAAATGCACGAGTGGGGATGCTAATCATGGAATGAGAGAAGCAAGAAAGAAGAAGAAGAAAAAAAAGAGACAATCAAAATGAACTCATATGTGTGTGTGTTCATTGACTTTTTTTTTCTCTTGAAAAATAATTTTGTTTTATCCATTTAAATGAAACCAATTCATTGTCTATTGACGAGTGCACGAATAACTCGTTTTATCGCGGCTTTCGTTTCTTCTTCTCCGGGATTTATCGACTCTTTATCATCGTCATCTGCACCATCGGCAGTATTCGCCTTGGATGGTGTTGGTGTTGTTGTCTTTTGCTTTCGAATATGTGCACGACGTCGTGTCGATATTCGTCCAACTGACGGAGTAGTCATTGGTAAACCGGCTTCTTTTGCTGATGGAACAGCTGTTGTTAAACCACCGGGTGGAAGAACAGATGGTTCAGGTTTAACTTTAGATGCGATCCAACCTATAAATATATTCAAATTTTGAGAATGAGTTCTTCTTTTTGTCTTTTTTTTTATCACACACACATAAACAACAAGTAAAATACGACATAAATGAACATTTGTTGACAACAGATTGCTTTCGTTACCTATCACCACAATGGCGAATATAACGCCTACGACTCCCATTATAATCATCATCTAATTAAGTATTCTTGTCTCATTAGAATCGAGTTTCATTTTTAGTTAGTTTTTTTTTACCTTCATATTTTTCCACCAATATTTTCGTTTCAATTTACCAGCGTGTTGTTCGAATTGAGCTGCATTATGTTGTAATTTATCTGTACAAAAAATAAATTCGAATTCATACTATTTTTCTTTAATAATTCTCTAACCAGCTCGGTCATCGAGAAGTGACAAATTCTTATCACGTTCTAACACTTTATCCACGTTTTGTCTCATTATATCGACGACTTCATCGACTTGGGCCTGTTGTTGAGCCAAACGTTTCGAACCGCCAGGATTTGCTGCTGGAGCTCCGCTACTATTTGTTGTCCTACGAACAAATTCAAACATTAAAAAAAACGAATCCTTTGAAATGAAATGAATTTACATGATTCAATTTAAATTCCAATCGAATGAGACAAATCTGAAAGAAAGAACAAAAAAAAACAATCTTCGTGAAAGATAAGATCATATGTGAAAGTATGAGATAGAGAATGTTATCAAGCATCAAACGACTATATGTATAAAAGCAATAGAAAACCAACGAATATTAGAGTGTAATGAAATGTTTTTTTTTCTTTTCGTGAATGAAGGAATGAAGAAATAAATAAAACAAGAAGAATCAAATGTATTTTTTGTTTTGTAAGACACAGTATACAGAGAGTGAAAGAGTTTTCTAGTTTTTCTTTGTGCGATTGAATCAATAAGATTTTATTTGCCGTTATTATTCTTCTTAACTGATTGTGTAACTGCGACTAAAGAATAGAAATTATTCGATTTAATATTCGAACTTTGTTCTTCGGCTAATTAACTTACCGACAATAACAATAATTAACACAATCTAAACAAAAATAGAAATAAAAATAATAAGAACGAATACTCTGTCTTTTAACTTACAATAACAATGATAAGAATAATCCACATCTAAACAAAATGCGATATTGTTGGTTTTTTTTTATTGAAAAATGAAAATCAAGAAGAAGAATGAGCAAATTTCGATCGGGCCTAACGATAATCTACCTGAAGATTTTGTCGTAATGCTTTATATTTTAGCTTTTTCGATGTATACTCAAATGCTTCACTGGCTCGTTTCAAATCGTCTGTAGAAGAGAAAAGGAATGATCTCAGATCGAAAGATTAGTCGTCTTAAAGAAGATTTTCCTGTGCAAATCATTGAAAATACATACTTTAACATTTTTCCACCAATATTTACGTTTTAATCGACTAGCATTGGTTGTAAATTGTTCAGCACCAGTTTGTAATTGTTCTGAAAGCAATAATCAACGAGCAATCAAAACATAATGAGCAAAAAACAACAGCAGCAGCCGATCATACACACACACACTTACCAGCACGATTTTCAAGTGTACTTAATTTGGCATCACGTTCGAGTACTTTATCAAGATTGTCTTTCATCACATCAACAACCTGTTTGAAAAGTCATTGTCAAATTTGCTATGAATTCAATCGGACAGTTACTTGATTAACATCAGCTTGAAGATTTTCGAAACGTTTTGTTGATTGATATTGATTTGATCGTGGTGGATTTTCGTATGACGATGCCCTTTAAAGCAAAAATAAAAAGCGAGAATGTTTTTAGTCAATCGACATACATGATTTGATGTGATAGATTTTGATAATAATAATAATAGAAAAATCTGTAAACAGAAAATAACTATAAAGAACACGCCAAATGAAACATCCGGAAAAGAAGAAAAAAACGAGACGTGGCCATTTTGGCCTTGTTGTCGTATTTTGATGCATAAACGGAGGTTTTAATCGGAAATAACTAGCGACAAAATGGGATTTCTATTGACTCGATGCGAACCAATGATCGTGTAAAAGAGAAAAATCAATTGATAAATGAACACAAATACAAGTCAATCGAAGAATTATGTCGACAATCAATCTATCCGATGATTTATTAAATAATTTCGAAGATTCGATTAAATCTTTTGTTACGTTTCTTCTTCAAGATTCAACAACAGGCTCGAGTACAGCTACAGCATCGGGATCGACAGCCGAACAAAATGCGAGTTCATACGAACAACATATGAAACGAATCTATGATTCAGCAAATGAAATCGAATGTAATCTGTTGCAATTGAAGAGTTTAGTCAATCGAACATTACCTGAAGAACAAATTCTCGAAAATATAACTGATCTACGAACGAATATCGAACGAAAAGAGAATTTATTACGTGATTTTCAACAATATTTAACCGATGTTATACCGGATTTTAGCGTCGAAAATACTGAAAGTTTAAATGGATTATTGGATGAATTAAGTCGAGGTACAACTTCGAATGATTTAATGGATAATCTATCGCAAGTATCAACAGCTGCATCGACAGCAACGACACAGAATTGTAAATTCACTATTGAATTTCATTGATCGAGTTTTATTTGTTTGTTTGCTTTTTCATTCTTAGCACTTCTTGGAGCATTGACAATGCCTAATCCAACAGCGTCAGATTCATCTCAAGATTCACTTCGTTCATTTTTTCCTTGAAAACAAAACTATTTTTCTATGAATAATAAACGTGAATTGAAAAGATTAACTCAACTTTATTTGATATTTTAGATTTGATTTCTACATGGATCGACGAATTCTTTGCGATAGTTTAATTAAATGGGTACTGGGAAGCGAATGAATTTCCTAACTAAAACAAAAAATTATTCTTTTCTGTTTTTAAAAGATTAAAACATTGAATTTCGATCGAACAATTCATGGCATTGGTGATTTTTCTGATGGAGAACTGATTGCCATTTGTTTACAGAACATGTTCGTGTTGATGAGCTTGAGAAGAAATAAAAATTGATTTTGATGTTTGTCGAATTGATCTAGTGACGGAAATCATTTTGATGAGAATTGGTTGGCTAAAATTCGAACTGATGTCGGAGAAAATACTCGAATAAAAGTAATGAAGCAAGAGAAAATCGATTGAATTCGATGTTTTTCGTTTTAGGAAAATAATCTGAAGAAAATTCTTCAAAGTCTTGTTGATTATTTTTCGGAAGTAAAAATGACAAACTAAAGATTGATTTCAATTATTCGATTTTACAGGTTCTTGGTCAACCGTTGACTGAGTTTCAAATGCCCGATTTGAATCTAATCGGTACGAGTTTAATACGAAGAATATTTTCATTTGCTTTCTTCTAGCTGAAAGTTTCGATGAAACAGAACTCAGCCGTTTACTTCAGCTTGTTCTTGGTTGTGCTGTCAGTTGTGATCGAAAGCAATTCTATATCGAACGTATCATGTCGTTAGATGCGTCTGTTCAACATATTCTCATGAATGCAATTCAAGAAGTTTGTCTGCCAATGAAAGACTTTCTTTCGGTTATCAATCGACTTGATTTTTAGCTAATGGTTAAAGAAAATCGAAAGCATACAGATGATTATTCCGAAATTGCCATTCAAGTAGATAGAACAAAAAAGAGAATTCATTTATTTATTTGTTTTGTGTTGTTGATAGTTGAAAAATGCTTTGGAAGAATTAAATCGAGTTGCTGAAAGCAAAGAAGAAACCGAAAATCGTTGTCGAGAACTTGATTTGCAAGTTGTAACACTTGAAGACGAGAAAATGCATTTAATTGAAGAGTCAAATAAATTAAATCGACGTTTACAACAATATGAAAATGCTCAACAAACTGAGTAAATTTACTATTATGTTTTTTTTCTTCCTTCTTATGTTTGTTATTCATAGTTCAATGTCTCAAAATCGTTTTCAAACATTACAACAGCGAATCGATGTTCAACAAGAAGAAATCTTCCGTTTAGAAACTGGTAGAAAAACATACGTCCTACGAAAAACAAAACACTTTCTTTTTTTAGCTGTTCAAGATTACCGTTCGAAATTCGAAATCTTACGTGAAGAAAACGATAACCTTCTCAAACAAGTAATTTGTTAATGGAAACAAATTGAAATTTGAATGTTTTTCTTCGATTTAGAATGATAATTTAATGGTGTTAGCAGACAATGCTCGAAGTTTCAAAGACGAACTTGATATTCTTCGTAACAAATGCGAAAAGATGGTTTGTAATTTGAAATGAGTTTCTTTTGATCGTTTTGTTTTGTTTATCAGACGAAATTAGAATCGACAATCGAAACGTATAAAATCAAATTAGAAGACATGTCCAATCTTCGCCAACAGATAAAATATCTCGAAGAAAATAACCTTCGTTTATTCGACGAAAAATCTCAACTCGAACGAGAATGTAAACAAATCAAATTACTTCAAACACAAATCGATTTTCATAAGAAAACAAATCAGGATCTCTATCAGCAATATCATGAATTACAACGTTCAACAGAGAAAATCGAATTCGAAAGAAATCGATTAGAAGAAAAATTCAATGCGATTAAGGAAGAAAAGAATGTAAACGAAAGAGAATTTGAGAGTGTTTGCTGAGACGATTGATTTTTAGAATCTGAATGATGAAATTCAATTGTTGAGACAAACGAGTCAACAATCGAATATCGACGAAGAGATTGATGATCAAGTTCAAGCTCCAGATTCTTTTGAAAGTTTTGGTTTCGTCAATGTTCCCATTGAAATTCGGTAAACCGAAGAATAAGTTCTTAATAAAGTTGAGTTTTTTTAATGTTTTCAGTGAACGTATTCTTCGTTTACAACATGAAAATCAAATGCTGAAATCTCATCAAAACGACGCAACAAACAACGAACAAATCTCTCTTCTTCAAGCTCAATGCGAACAATTGAAGGATCAAAATCATCAATTAACTAACGACTTATGGTTTGATTTGCATTGAATTTAATTCCATTTTTCTCATCTTAATTATCTTCGAAGGATGGCGAATCAGAAAATTCTTGAATTCGAAGCGACTGCCAAAGAGACGAGTTCGTCGAGTGAATTAGCTGATTTGAAAATCTCATTGAATCGAACAACAACACGTCATGAAGAAGAAACTATTCGAATGAAACATCAGATTGATGAATTAGAAAAACAATTAGAAAATGCTCGTAAAATTCGTTTGATTTGCATTTCGATTGAGTAGTTTTGTTTTTTTTTGTTAATAGAAAAACAATTGAATGAGAAAGATGAATTGCTTTCGAAGAAAACGACGGAAATCAACGCGATGGAAGAACGATATGTTCAATATCTTGAAAAAGCAAAAATGATTCTTCGACAAATGGATCCACGAATCAATAGTCAAGAAATGCAATCGTTGAAAAAACAAGTCGACGATCGAGACCGAAAAATAAAAGATCTTCAAGTAAAAACATTAACCGTCAAACAAAACTAAATTCGAAAGAATTTTCAATATTTTCTAGAGAGAATACGAGAAAATGAAAGCAATTAAAGAAGATCAAGAGAAATTGTTAGTCAGTGCTTGGTATTCACTTGTAAATCATCGAATTTATTCATCGATATTTGACGTTTTTAAATGAGAATGTTTTGTTTTGTTTTGCAGGGCAGTTCATTCCAACGTCAAGAATACGAAGAACGTTTGAAAGCTCATCAAAATCAATCGTTTATGTCCAAACAACGGCATATTCCATCGAAACAACCTCCGCATGATCCGTCCAAAAAATAAACTCAACACACACAAAACTAGTCTTTCCATTTTGCTTTCTTTCTCATAAATAACAGTGCTGCTTTTAAAAATTGAATAATTTACTGATTTTTGTTTGTTTTGAAATTCACTCAAATTGTAAATTTCTATATTTCAGATGTTGAGATATTTTTTATTGAAACAAAATAAATCATCTCTTCGATATATTCAACGTTTTCTTTCGAATGAAACTAAAACATCGTCAGCTGCACCTGTTGGAACGGGTATTAGTACCGTTCAATCGTCGGACAATTTGCCGATGATCTATGTTCCAAGTTTATTTTCGAGAATTAAAATGAAACTAGGCTTTCAAGGCGAATTACGAGAACCACAACGAGTTCTCTATCAAGCTGCAGCGATTTCGTATTATATGATTGGTTCATCGGTTAATTTCGAAGAAATTCAAAAAGAACTCGAAATGCCCGATGTATTTGCGTCATACGGACGAGTTATTTTCTTACATTTATGGCTTCTTCTTGCTCGTTACGTTCAATTAGGTAATTAGTTCGCAAAAGACAAACAAAAATGATTTGAAAGTTTATGTTTTAAGGGCCGACGGGAGTATTTCTTCGTCGTCATTTAGCTCAGACAATGTGGGTCGATCTTGATCTTCGTGCTCAACAAATTCTCCCGGGTCAATCGAAAACTCGCCGAACTCAATTAGAAATTCTACGGTCTGAAATGAACGCGTTCATGTTAGCTCTTGACGAAGGTCTCGTCGATGATGATACGGTTCTAGCTGCAGCTCTTTGGAGACATTTATGTAGTTTTCAACCGATTCCACTTGAAAGACTTGTTCATATGGTTGAATATGTTCGAAAGAATATTCGACATTTAGAACAATTACCCGATGAGAATTTTATTAAAAACGGTTACGTTTATTTTCTACCTTTGCACGGAAATACTGTTGATACAAAATTTGTCAATCAACATTATCTAGATTTTCAGAATAAAGCTCGAGGTGCTTTGAAACGAGCGAAATAGACAAATTGTCGTGTGTTGTTTGTTTGGTTTTTCTTCTAGATAAATACTAAACGCAACAATGACGAAACCATTCGAAAGACTTACAGAGGAAAATTTAGCACAAAATATGGATAATGTTTTGGAGATTGTTTGTAAAATCGGAAAAGGGTAATTAGGTGATAATTCGATGATTTTCGATTTGAATGAAATCTTGTAGATCCTATGGATGTGTGTTTAAAGCAAAACATCGTGAGACGGGACATTTCTTAGCGATTAAACAAGGTAAAAAGCAGATTTATTTTGCAGGAAAAATTCGAAGATGAGAGTTTTTAGTCCCTGTTGAAAGTGATTTACAAGAAATAGTTAAAGAAATTTCGATTATGAAACAATGTGATTCGCCTTATATTGTGAAGTATTTTGGAAGTTATTTTAAAGATGCTGATTTATATGTAAAACTAATTATTAGAGTTTTTTCTTTCTTTCTTAATAGAGTTGAGTTTTGTTTTTCTTAGATTGTTATGGAATATTGTAGTGCTGGTTCGGTTTCGGACATAATGAAACTTCGCGGAAAGACTGTAAAAAAAAAGAAAGACGAATGAAAAGAAAACGAAATTGAAATTGTTTTATTTAGTTAAACGAACAAGAAATAGCTGTGATATTGAAATATACGCTTAAAGGCTTGGAATATCTTCATTTATGCAGTAAAATTCATCGTGATATCAAAGCAGGAAATATCCTACTAACAAAAGATGGACATGCCAAATTGGCCGATTTCGGAGTAGCTGGACAATTGACAGTAGATGAATTTTCAAATGAAAAAATGAGCCTTTTTTATGTTTGTTCAGGATACAATGGCAAAGAGAAATACGATGATTGGTAAAGACTTGTTTTTCGAGGAAAAGAAACGAATTCAAATTATGTTTTAGGCACACCGTTTTGGATGGCACCAGAAGTGATTCAAGAAATTGGACATGGTGTTCTAGCTGATATATGGAGTTTAGGAATCACAACGATTGAGATTGCTGAAGGCAAACCACCGTATAGTGACATTCATCCTATGCGAGTTCGTTTTGATTTTTATTTTAAAACAACAAAACGAGTTTTATCTTAGGCTATTTTTATGATTCCATCACGTCCACCTCCAACATTCAAGGATATGTCCCGTTGGACTCCAGCTTTGAACGATTTTGTTTCGAAATGTCTCGTGAAAAATCCCGATGCACGTTCGACTGCAACTGAATTACTCAGTGTAACTAAACTCTCTTTCTCCTATCTCATATTCTCATGATAATTTTCAGCATGAATTTATTCGCAATGCCAAAGATCTCAGTATTCTCAAACAAATGATCGACGAAGTTCGTGAAATTCAAGAACAAATCAAATCAACTCCACCGTCAACAGGCAATCCTTTATATTCAACTCAAACGAAAATTCACGATGAAACATTAACAAATAATCGTCGAGTTCAACAATACCATCGGCAAGACACAGAAACTGATACATTCCAATCGAGTAGTTGCAATACGATGATTGAATTATCATCGGAATCCGATACGATGATTATCAATGAAAATAGTACTGAAACAGAAAACGATGCTGATAGTCAACAGGATACATTGAAAGTAAAATTTCATTTTTCGATGATGATGACAGCGTCTTTTATTTGTTGATTAGATCACTAATAAACAAACGAATTTAAAAATTCCATTTTCGAATTCGAAACCGTTGACAAACGATCGAACGAAAGACGAATTTATGAAGTTAATTGCTCAAGAAGTTCGAATGTATAATAAAAATGGTGATGATTTTCAACGAGTAATAGTTTGTTTTTCGTGCAAAAGCCGAAAATAACGATTTGTTTTTCTAGACAATTGAACAATTTTCTGTCGAACAAATCGAGCAACGTTTAGCTCTTCTCGATGAAATCATGGAAATCGAATTACGTGAAGTACAAAATCGTTTTCAATCGAAACGTAAACCGATTTTAGACGCTATTAAACTTAAAAAACAATCATCAAACCATCATTAAACGTCTCGGTGTGTGTGTGTATATATATATTTTTGTTTATTCAGAAAAATTGAAAATAAAAATCCAAGTTTATTCTTATATTTTTAATCGTCTAATTGACAGAGTAGAGCAACTCCACGTTTGATCCAATGTTGTGGTGTTTGTGTTGTTGGTAGATAAACAGGCATGACGAAGTTCGTCGAATGACCTGTCGTGGAAAGAATACCACGACGTTCGCTAGTCTTGTAAACCGGACATTCGTATGTGTCTTGAGTAGTCAAATCGTTGGTTTTGATTGGTTTAACCCAAATAATTGGAACAGGATCGTAGAGAATCTTCGGAAATTGTTCATCGAGTAAACCACTAGAAGAGAAAACGAAATTCGTTTGTTTGTTTTTTTGAGAAATCAAAGATAAATACGCGTCGCCATTCCATCGAGCACCGTCGAGATATAGGCCGAAAATGTAGGCACCATCTTGTGGCGCTTCATCGCTTTTATTGACTTTCAAAACTTCGAATTCGAATGTGAGCAAATCGATTGGAATCGTATATTTTCGGGCATAGTTTTGTTTGACACCAGTTAAAAATGCTTGAGTGAAATAGAAGCCCGAGATCCAATAGACTGGTGGTTTACCGCTTTCATACCACGTCTATTGAAAAACAAAAAATAAATTTTCAAACAAAACGAAGTTCAATGAGGGTTTTTACTCGAAGAAATTTAATTCGTTCTAAGAGATCGTTGTAATACGATCCTAAGCTCTTCAATGATGGATACGATTGTTTAGTCCACATTTCCGGTTGTTTACCAATCATCAAACTATTTGCTAGAGATTCGAGTTCAACATTCATCACAACGAGACCTTTGATCGCTTTGATAACATTTTGTAAACTTGTTCGAATGACTGTCATTAATCTTTAAACAAACGAGAGTAAAAATAAACAACATTACAAAAGTCAAATTTACTTATTAAATCGTTCCATTTCTTGAACTAAGACTGTATTCATACTTTCATTATATTGTGTCGGATATTTTTTCATTGCTTCTTCAAGATTGAAGTTATTGGGTAACTGCAAACAAACAATCGAGTGAAAAAACTCAACTTTTTCGTTTAATTACTTTCGAAAGAATATCATTGGCAATATCATTCAATTTCTTATCCGTATCTCCGCCTTCTGAACTCGTTGAACCCATGGTTAACAAAATTGAATCGAATAGCAAACGTGTTGCTTGCAGATCTTTCGATATGTCGACGTTTTCATGCATGCCGAATACTTCAGGATGTTGAGTTAATGGCAGTTTTTTAATAAACTCAACATATTCTTCGTAAGTGCCTTTGGGTGGAACGTAGTAGACACCGCTTGGCGAAAGTTTATGTTTGGGAATTTCGGCAACTTGAGGATTGTAGAAATCGATGAGAATTGTACTTAGACAACGACGATCCCAATCATCAGTAACTGTGAAAAAACGAAACGAAGGATATTTGGTTAGGATGGTGAAGAGAAGACAAAAGAAAGAAACTTATCGGCCTCCGTAGTTACATTCACCAGCCATGTAACGAATAGCATCCTAAACACAAATGAATGAGAATATAACGATAAGTTCGAGGGTGAAAATTAAGCTTACATATGGAACTTCAGCATATTCATTAATAAACATCTGAAATTCGAGATTATGAAATATTTATTTGAGAAAAAAAAAGGATTTTACTTGAAGTTGTCGAACAGAAATTAACAAATCGGATTCATTAAATCCGTATGGAATGTTAAAACCTTGCGGTCTAAATAAATTCAATTGTCATTATCAATCCTTTTCAGTCTGTTTCCTACCCGAATTTTCTTCTTTCTTGAGCTAATGCATGGAAAAAGCAGAGACCAAACAACAATCGTTCCCAAACTGCTTCTTTTCCTTCGTCGATCTTAGTGAAAAACGTCGGTTCGCAAATGGGCGCATTCAAATACGATTGTAACATATTCATTCTCAGACCCGTCGGTGGTTCATTCGTCAATTCTAAATTTTCGATTTCGTCCTATCAAAATTAAATCATCAACGAATACTTACTAACGCCATTTTGTAAGATCGTAACAGGAAACTACAAGAAAGCAAACAAATGAGTGAATAAGATTCGACAATCGTCGTACTTTCGGTGATGGATAAGATGTTAACCAAAGTCGAAATTCGGGATGCGTATTTTCCGACGAAAAGTCTTCGCAGATCTTTTCCAATGTTTGCATCCAACTAAAAGCAAATTGTTGCTTTTCTTTTTAAAAAAAGAAATCATTTGAAATCTACCTAACAGCTAAATGACAATTCTGCAAGCAAACCCAGCCGCCATCACTTTGAGCTCGTTGAATCATTGCAGAAGCGAATGGACCCTTGGCAAATCAAAGCAAATAGTAAATAAGAATCATCATGATTCTGTCTTACTTGTCCTTGACCAAGTGATATGTAGTGAAATTTCTTCTCGAAAAATCCTTTATCTTTAGCGATTTTAACTAATTGAGCCATGGGATCGGCACCCGGCGAGAGAATGAATACAATCGGTGCTAGAGCATGAGAATCGCTGAAGCTTTTGGCGAGATCGAACGGCGGTGGTTCGACGAATTTCTGTCCGAGATTTTTCTTGACGAATTCAATGACCATGAGAACGACTTTATCGGGTCGAACGACTCGAACGACTGTCATCTTTTGAAATTGTTCGAGTTTCTCATTCCAAGGTGCTGGTAGTTCGACACTCATTGGATCTTTTGCGTCGTAAATCGATTTGAACACATCGATATTCGCTTCGAAACTTTCGCTAAAATTTCCAAGAAGAAAAAAAATAGTTGTTTCTGATTGGAGAAAAACAAAATTAATCGAACCGAAGTCCAACGAATTTTGGTAAATCCGAAAGACGACATAATTCATCCCAAGATTTATCCGATAGCCAGCCTTGACCTGGATTTTTGTGTTTATTTTCAAGACCAATGCCACCCGTTAAGAAAAACAAATATTCAGCTTTATCCATTTCCTTTCGTGCACTAGAAAACAACAACAATCAATCAATCTCTTTCTTCTCTCTTTCGATTCACTTACAGCATAATACTCGCGCAGAGAATAAACGAAAAGAGTAATTTATCTTTTTCGAATAACGATCGACAAACATTCGTATATAAATTATAAGTAAAATGTTCTTGAAGATTTTTCAATCGACGTTGTAACACTTTCGATTTCAAACTGTCATTTATTGAATTAATATATAAATTAATAAACCATTGAAGTGAATATTGATACACTAAAGTCAAACAATGAGATTTGTTTTGTTGAATTTTTCGATTGTTTTACTCGGATCGATATTTGGCAAATCATTGAGACAGAAAAATAGAATAGCTGAATATTCAGCAATGGGCTTGTAATCTTGTCGAGATGCTTCGATTTTCTTGGCTGTTTCTTCGGCAACTTTTTGTTTTTTCGAAATTTCATCGGAGATTAATTTCGATGAATCTAACGTTTCAATAGCTGCTTCATCTTCGAGAATATTGCCTTCGGATGAACTCAATGTAAATAGGATTTTGTCTTCAGCTTCTTTCAATAAACGTTGATTTTCAGCTTGAGTTATGATCAATGCTTGACGTTCTTCTTCTAGTTCGGGACGTTCTTTAGCAACAACAATACCGAGTAATTGATCTTGAAGACCTTCGGATGTGATCATAAAATTTAATAATGTGACTTTAGTTGAAATTTCTATTCAACAAAAAGAAAAAGAAAATCAAAGGAAAGATTGGCTTTTCGATTAAACCTGGTAAATAATGTGGATTTCGTAGTTTAGTTGTGATAAATAGTTTGAAATCTTTTGAATATTCGATTATTTTATCTCCTAATCGAATCATTTCGACACCTCCTTGTTTAAAAACTTGTTTCAAAAGAATCGGTTCCAATGATGGATCGAGATCTTCGCCAACATTTTCGATTAACAATGGCAAACCCAATTGAATACAATTATCCAATTGACGCATGAAATCATTATCAGTTAATTTAACAACTTTGAGATTCAATTGAGCATAGGAATTTTTAATCCAACGATTGGCTTGATTTTGTGGATCGATCATCAATGGCCAACGGTTCGAATTTTGAATAGTCACAGCATTATCAACTGAAAACGAATCTTTCGGTAGACCGTTGATATTCCATGCCTAAGACAAAGATGTTTATATGAGCAAAGATCAATCAAACAATTTCGATTTCTACTTGAATTTTAATCGGTTCGCCTAAGGTTTCTGCGAGCGAGTATTTCTCTGCATCGGAACAAGGCAATTTCTTTTTCTTGCAAAGATCAATCCAAGCGCTAGAATTCGACGTAAAAATATCATTTTCACAATAAAAATAAATCGTTTTTACTGTGTTGCTTCATCTCGAAAAGCGCTCGTAAATGCGCCTAAATATCCGATAACACCCGATGAAACTAAGACATCGCCGAGAAGATTATCGTAGATTTTCTGTAGATTTTCAGCTGCGATTGTCCAACGCGTTTTCTCGCCGCCTAGACCGCCGATAAGTTTCTGTGCTCGAACTAATTTCTTCGCGCACAGATCGACTTCGAATTCTAATTGTGCTTTACGTTTTTGTGCTGAATCAAGATCTTCTTGAAGTTTACGTAGACGATTTCTGAGGAGAAAAAACAAACAAACAATATGAATTCAATCGAATTCGAACGACGTACTCGACTTGTGCTAATTGCGCACGTTTTTCAGCGAGTGTTGCTTCGAGTTCTCTGACTTCTCGATCGACTTCTTCGAGTTTGATCTTTTTCGGTGCGACTTCTTTCGCAATTCGATCGTAGACATCCATAGCTCGAACGAAGAGAATCAAACCGTGTGCAGCAACTGACGCTTGCATGACACGTTTCGGTTCGAGATCGGCATCGGTTAGATATTCGTCACGTAGTTTTCTCATGATCTCCGGTGGTATATGATCTTTATCGAATGTTTTCAATTGATTGATGAAATCCATTTCACCGAGAGCTTTTTTAGCCGGACCCCAGAAGTCGATGATCTTCTTGCCAGGATTGTTTGGATCAGGTTTTCGGTCCGGTTGTCGATTGGTGAGAACGCAAACCGATGCAAGAACTTTACGGACGGTACTGGGTGGCTGTTGCATCGTACGAATTTCAGTGATATCCGCAGGTTTGAGAGTATCTAAAGCGTTGATAGCGGCTTCGAGAGCTGGCATAGCAGCGGAAAGATCGTGTTCGCATTCTTCCTGAAAGAAAACGAGAATGTATTTTTGTTTGTTCGATTAAATTGATCGTACTTTGAGTTTGTTAGCATCGATGGCTTTGGCATTGACAACTGCTTCTTCAGCAACGACAACTTCACGTGTTTCACTAGCTTGTTTCGATTGAACTTCGATGTCGATTAACATCGCTGCTGTTTGTTTAGCACTTTCTTGTAATTGAGGTTGAAGAGCTTCTAGCTCAGTTCGCATTTTTCCGACCTAAACCAACAAACATACAGATATTCTCTCAAATCAAAATGAAAAAATCTTCTGACTTGTGTTTCAGCAAAAGCTAATTGATCTAAACCTTTGACATAACGTTTTTTCGCAGCCATAATCTCGTTCTGTTTTTGTGTGATCAGCATTTTAAAACCTGATATCGCCTGTAAATACGATGTTGGCGTGACATAATTATATCGTTGTAGTTTGGAATAGAATTTCTCGGATAATTTCTGTGTACTCGTATGAAAATACTTGACAATTTCTACGCATGCATCTTTTTCTGTATCTTTAATGTCGACTTGTTCGAGATATTTCTTAGCAACACGTTCGAGAGCATCTTCAGGCCACGCTTGAAACCAATCCAATGTACAACAACTAAAACAGCAAAGTTAGCAAATCGATTAGTTAGAGAATTTCGCTTTTTTTTTTACTTGATAAGTGAAGGAAATTGTCGTAGACGCGATCGAAATGCGTCGCCAATCGGTGAGAAAGCCAAGACAATATGTAAATTATCTCGAACACGATTGATAAAAAATTGAAACAATGCTAATGGACCAAAATCAGCTCCTTTCTCGCCTTCAGTTTGCGATGCAGCTGCTGGTCCTGCGACAGCTTCCATAATTTCTCCTCGTTCATCAGCTGCAAACAAATTCGGTACTTCGCCTGTATTCAATAGCGAATCGATATCTTCGAGAAATCGTTCGTCTTTTATCTGAGAATCGGTGAGAAGAAAAACAGTCGGTTTATTTTGTGCGCCAGCCATTTTCATAACTTTCTTGCAATCTTCACGAAACTCGAAAACACCATAGTTCTTCGTGATTTCAGGCTGATGAACATCGTAATTCGCCATTGCAGCAGCTAGACGTGTCAATGATTGTCGACCACTGCCTCCAACACCGACCAGCAATGCATTTCCACCTGGTAAACGAAGAATACGACAAATACGAGATAAATGTTCGAGAACATATCGAAAAACAACAAGATTCATTTTCGTTTTATGCGTGCTATTGTATTCTTCGACAGCTTTTTCAACAATCGAATACATCGTATCGATAACTTTGACTTCTTCGTAGAAACGTTCTTCAACCTCGAGATCGGGCCGAAGAAAATCGCCAAATAATAAACTACGCAAATCTTCTTCAGTCACTTTGCCACTGCCTTTGCCGCCGTTTGCTAAATGTTCGAAGACAGCATCGAAACCTTCGCGAAAAATATCTTTGACACATGTTTTCACCGCTCTACAAATCGTAGAATGTAAATCAATTGAGTATAAACAAAGAATTTCATTACTCGACAAGCCAAGTTCGATCTTTATCATCGATTAATCGATCGTAGAATACTCGCATGGTCTCATGAACCCAAAGACTACAAATAGCGAACAATTGGTTTTAGTTTTGTTTTTGTGTTTTTCGTTTTACCGAATAAATGTTCGTTTCGATTCGACTTCAGATTTTCGAATCAAACAACAACCGAGAATAACACGTGAGAAATCACGAAGATTGAAAATATCTATGAAAATGATCGATTGATTCATTTTTTATCAAATCGAATTACAACAAATTTACAATGTGATTTCGCTGGTGTTGGTAAAAGTGAAACAGCTGCAGCATTATAAACCTGTAAAGTCGATTGAACAATCTGTGATCCAATTGTCAAATAGTCAGAAGTAAATTCTTGTGCCTACAATTCAATCGTTTTCAGATCAAGTTGATTTTCAAAAAACAAACTTTAATATAAATCGAAAATAATGTCGAAAAGATCTTTGTCAATGTTTCATCTGTAAACGGATTGATTGCAATCATAATAAAATGTCGAATAAATCTCGGTGTAACGAGATTTCTGCCACCACCGGGCGGACCCATAGCAGATATGAATTGAATATCTTCAAGATTGATTCTTGTTGTATCCTTTCGATCGTACCAATGACCGTGATCCATGTATTGACGAAGCAGTTCAATAGGACCTTGAGCACCGTATTTGTCCTTTTGTGGCATGTTCATATCGTCGACGAAGAAGACAGCTTTCTTCATCATCGGAGGACCGAATGTACCTTTACGACGACGATCAAGACGAGACATAATGATATCCTAATCGAAGATTTTCTTAAATTATAGTTTAGGTTAATCGTATCTATTTACTTGAACTTGATTGTTCGATGTCTGTGCACTGAAGTTAATAAAAAAAGCCATATATTGATCCTTGTCAAGTTTATTCATGAGATAATTTTGTGCGTAAGCACTTTTGCCTGTGCCTGTTGGTCCGACGAATAGGATCGGTTTTCGGCTCGGTATAACCATGTCCAACATGAAATTGATTCGTGTTGTATCAACAGTCGGTACAATATATCGTCGAATGTTTTTCATCGATGTCGATCCTGTACCTTCGCTCGCACGCATCAGATTTTCCCATGGATACCAATCGCCTCGATTTTTGTAAACGAAATAATAATCATGCACAAGACCTTTCTCAGGTATTTGAACATCGAATTTGCCTTGGAATATATCGGGTATAGGCTCGAATTTACCGCGTAAGAGATCACGAAAGAATATGTCGAATTTAGTTCGACTATCGGTATCACTGGTCGCGCCCAGTGACCATATGCAAGCCCATTGAGCTGTGTAAATTAACCACGAACGAACATTTTTATTTTTCTCAGGTTCTTCTTCGTCTTTTAATGCTTCGTACATGCACATATTTATCCAATTCATCATACTACGAACAAGATTCGAATCGCCTGATGGATTTAATTCTTTCGTTACGTGTCGAACATGATCTGAAATAAAACAGTCGATTCGTTGTTTTTTTATTTGATTCAAGAGAAATCTTACCAAGACATTGAGGTACAAGAAAGTCAAATAATGCTAGTATATCGTTTTTATACATTCGTAATGGTTCAGCTATTTCTCCGTTAACCCATGATTCGACTATAGGTCGCCAGCCGAGTACTCGCGGTTCCAAATAGATCATACCGCAACGTGAAACTGTAGCAGGCTGAAAAGTAAATGAGAAAGGTTGGTTTTCTTTTTTTCTGATCTTGAGAAAAGAGAAATAAGTCAACATACAGATGCTTGAGATAGATCCATAACTTCGAAGATCATTGACATGACATTCGACATTTGAATAATTTCACCACTAGTTAAACACAATTTTTTGTTATCATCTAAGACAGTATTCATGTTTTCGATCCAAACAGCATCGACAGGTCCATCGAAAATCACCCATTTTCGATCGGGATTTTCGGTCATAGCAAAATCTCGAAATGTATTCGCTAGTACACCATCATTCCATTCATGTGAAACCAAATCTAAATAAAAATCGATCTCAATTTCGAAAAAAACAACGACCCAATTCGTCTTCTCACCGAAATTGCCGTACAATTGTCCGATTGTAATAGCTTTCGGATTAATAACTTTATATTGAACTTTCAATTCGTCAGCTAATCCTTTCTCATGCATTAACGTCAATGTTTCAGCAAGAACTTGTAAGACCATACTTTTGCCGGCAAATGGCTCGCCGACAAGCATAAAACCATGACGAACTAACATCATTTCGTATGTTTGCGTGACTTTGGTCATGAACGCTTCGGTGGCTTGTAGATTTTTTCGTTCACAAATTTCAATCATATTCGCATTGATGAGATCGTAGTCAGGTTTCGGTAGTGTAATGCCAGGAAAGAGATCACTGATGATACCATTGAATAGAGGAATGTCGTGCGCTAAGAATTTCGGTAGATTGACATCGATAATACTTCGAAGAATCTGAATGAAAAAATTGCGAATTTAATTTAGGAAATTGTTTCGAAAAATTGAATTACGAGAATATCTTCGTCTTCTTCGGGATACTTTTGTTTGAGAGCACCAGCGGCCCAAAGAACGGATTTGACAGCACGCATACCGTAATCGTAGTGATATTGAGATGAAAGTTGTTCTGCAAAGAGAAAAATAAATATTTAGAAGAAAGAAGAAAAAAACGAATCTTTTACCTGAACATAATTTGTAGACAGTAACGATTTTGACTGAGAGTGGACGAGCACGCATAAAACCGTATGAATAGAGTGAAATTTCCGAAATGAGACCGTAATCAGGAACCATCATAGCGACTGGACGAAAGAGAACTTTCAAGTTATCAGGTAGTTCGGATCGACCGGCATAACCAGGATTCTATGAAGACGAGACAAATAGATTTTAATATGAAGAGAAATGAGATGTTACCATGGTAATGCAGACATAACAATTGGGATTTAAACGAATTTCTGTGCCTTCGAATTCGAATTTCTCAACTTTAGCTTGAACAGCTTGAATAATTTGAAGAATTTGTTGTGCAATGACCTGGATAAAAACAAACAAACAATTCATATTGTCTAATCAACAACAAAAAAAACGTACTGATAAGACTTCGAGATCGATACGATTGAATCTAACAAATCAGAGAATCATTCATGAATATCAGCCTTATCATTTTCAACTTACTCATCAAAACAAGCCCATGCACCTGATGATGCCAAACCTTTAAAGAATTTGCCCATACCTTTATAATCCATTGTATCCGAGCAATTGAAAACGACACATTGCACAGCAAGAGCTTTAGCTAAATCTTTTGTTGTTTCAGTCTGAAATCAAACAAGAAATCGTTTGTTTTCTTTCAAAATACGTGATCACAACTCACTTTTCCTGTACCAGCTGGTCCTTCTGGAGCGCCGTTTAAATTCAAATGAAATGCTCCAACAAGTGTTCGATAACATCGATCAGTCAAAGGCGTAATAACCAAACTAAAATATTTTCAATTAATCTCTCTCTCTATCCAAAAAACAAATCAATCAGCTCGTTTTCTCATTACCGTGGCGTATTTCCTAGATATTCATAGCAATATTTAACCGATGCATTGGTGATTCGTACGCGACAATTTTCTTCTTCCCAATAGTATCTCAATTGTGCGAGCCAATTGAAATCATTTTCTGATTGAACTTGTTTATTAACTAGATCTTTGACAGTATCTTTAGCGTGAACATCGATGACAACCAACGCTTCAAGTGTAATACGAGTTTGTTTATTCAATTTACCACGAACAAGTCCAACGATATCACCTAATTGACTTTCGAGTTTAGTAAAATATTCACTAGAAGAGAAAAAGAACACGATTCGAGTTCGTTGATTTAACTTTCAATTCGCCTACGAAAGTCCTTTGACTCCTGTTTGTAAAGCTTCTTGAACTTCGCTTGTCCAAAATATTTGTGAAACGCAAAGAACAACTTGTCCAGGCCAATTAGTAACCCATTCACTCCGATCTTCATTTTGATAGGCAACATATGCCTGTTCGATAACATGTCGAACTGATTTCAACATGACATCTTCGACTTGAATGAGCCATTTTTCTACGGCACCTTTCGTTTCCGATGTGCTGATCGATCGAATAAATTTGATTTTCTCTCCTTCGCTCGACATCATCGCATGAATATCGACTTTAGCATCGAACTCGAGTTTGGCAATGCCTTCGAAGAGTTTTTTCAAATGTGGTTGTACACGTGTTGGATCTTTGGTTTCAGAGAGAATTTCCAACATTTCATCATTGGACAAGAAGAAGAAACGCGGAAAGAACAAACGTTTCTTTTCCAAATAAGCATTGAGACCTTTGTTGATTTTTTCTAATAGAACGTGACTATCATTTAATTTGTCTAATAAACCCGAAAGAGCAGTTGCAGCCATGACCTAGATGAAAACTTGTTCGAAATCAATTCAAAGAAATATATCGATTGATGATCATACGTGTTGATCTTTGTCGAGATGACGCATGATATCTTTGTAATTTCGATCGACAGTCGAGAAAAGACGACCTTCTTCTGGCATTTGTTGATTGATATCTTCAGAGGAAAAGATCGGGTCTAAATAACTGAAAAAGAAAACGATTTTTTTAACATTCGAGTTTTTTTCAAATCTACTTACAGCCAATTCGCTTGCACTTTTAGCCATACATCGATGATCGCTTGAATCAATAGGAGTCTCGTTTCCCAAGCCTAGAAAAAGAAATTTCAATTCAATAAATTATTATTCTCTGAATTACTTTAATATCGTCTTCGAATGGTTTTATAAATGGACTTCCTTTCATCGTTTGTGTTTTGACAATATGATCATCCAAAATTGTTTGTATATCATCAACCGATGATAGGATTGTTAAACCCGTTTCTTTGTATTTACTCGTATTGAACATAACAGGTTCCCAATCGTCTTTCATTTTGAGTAAAGCTTTTTCCAATGAGAATTCCTTTTCAATACGAAATTCATTTTTACGAACAAAATCCATTTCGATCTTACTTTCGATGCTCCTGCACTGACTTGTTCAAATCTCTCCATGTAAGGTTCTAATCCGAGTTCGAGAACTTTTTTCAATGTCGTACCCGTATCGGGTTTAATATTTCGTTCGAATATAGCCGACATTTTCTCCCAATGTCGATCTCGAATACCCGGATTACAAAGAATACTGATAACTGGTAAATGTTCCTTTTAAAACGAAACAAAGCACAACAAGTAAAAGATTGTTTTTTTTCGAGTGAATGCCAAAGAGAAGTAGTCAAACAAACAAACAAACACACACCTTGAAGGAACGTATGGCTAGTTCCACTTTTTTAAGCAGTTCAAAAAGAAGATCTCCATAGCTTTCCATTTGCTGCTGAATTTCTTCTTGTTCCGCTGCTTTGTAAGCATCTAAGCATGTGCAAGAGTTAGTTTATATCAAAGCAAAACCAAACCAAACAAAAGAAGAAGAAGAACAATGTATTTGTTTGTTAGAAATTTCAAACAAAACTATTAGTTCATCGAACAAACAAACAAACGTTCGAATCGAACCTTGAATTTATCGAGCTGTTCGAGTATAACCGTACAAATACGTAACATTTCCGGATCGGATTTTTCCAATTTTTCTAATTCTCGTTCATCGTCATCTTTTTCAACTTCAGCGTCTTCGGCTGCAGCTCCTCCGCCAGCTGCTTCCTCTTCCATTCGTTTCTTTCCTAAACTCAGTATTTATCTTTATCTCGAACTCGATATTTTCTTGTGTTTTTTTTTGTTCAAGTTTCATCTTTAATTTTTACAAACCTCGAGCTTTTCGTTTTTCCATAACTCTGTTTGCTAATTCTAATTTTTTCTTTTTGACTAAACTTGTAAATTGTTTTTTGATTTTAAAAATTTCTCGGAAATATTCTTCGACTTCGGCTTCGACTTTCTCCGAGTTCAAATCCAAAAATGATCCGTCCATCCATTTCTTCTCGGCAACTTGCCATTTTCGAACCGTTGTAAACAAACGAAAGAACGGATCGACAGCCGTTTTAATCGCTTCCAATTGAGGATATTCACTTTTACCCATACGAAATTGTGTTTCTTCTTGATTGATCCATTCGATTTCAGCTTCAACTTTGACAATTTTCTTCTGAACTTCTTTCACATCTTGTGCGTATTCAGCCATCATTTTCAATTCGCCATAATCAGCAAAACCATCGACGCGACGTTGCATTTTTTGCAGATCGGAAAGTAAACGTTCGCGACGTTCTGTAAGAATCTGTTCGTTTTTAAGACGAATTTGTTGGGTTAACTAAAAAATGAAATTTATGAATAATTGAAATTTTCTTGTTTTGTTTTACTTCATCGTTTGTATCGAATATTGGACCGATATTTCTCGGCCAGAGTAAAGTCTCGGCATTTAAATGAATATCTTCATCGGAGAAAAGATATTCTTCTAAAAGATATTCCATTTGTCTTTGAACTTCTTTGATTCGTTGACCTAAATGCAACGATTTTTCGCCTTTAGCATTATCAATATATTTCATAATATCATTCAGTTCAGCTGTTGTCGCTGGTTTAGCAAGAGCACGTTGTTTAATCGCTTCGAATTCACCGCATATACTAAAACCGGAAGAAAAAAATATGACAAATTTTCGAATCGAATCAACTAACGAAAGACATTCATTTCGATAATCATTGACAAGTTTTTCGACGAGAGTTGAACGATGTTGTCGTGCAGCATCGGCAAGACCTTTCTTCACTTGATCACTATTGGTTTGTATCAGTGGAAATTCGACATTCGACGGTTCGAGTAAGATTTGTTTGACAATGTCATTGAATCGGTTGAATTCCTAAATGATCGTATTTAAAAAAAAACTCAATTGTTAAATTAGAAATACTTTTGTGTATTCATCGAAGGTATGATTTTCTGAATTGAATTTCTCAACATCGGCTTGTGCTTTTCCATCGATAAGATAATTATATTTCTCTTCTAAACTTGCTAATAGTTCTTTCGGTTGTTGAAAATAAAACTCAGCTATTTGAGCTAATTGTTGATTGGCTTGTTTGGTGACTGTTTCAGAAACACTTGTGTCAAGTGGAAGATTGTCTTCGCCGTTGAGAAAGGCTTGAATTGTTGTTACACGCGTACGTGTTGGCCCATTGATGGAATGAGCAATTTTATCGACGACAAATTGAAGAACACCAATGAATTCTTCGATTGATGGTTGAAACTGAATTGTTTCATTTAGAACAATATCGATTTTAATTATTGGCAGATAATCTTGTTCGTTTTGATCGAATATCGAACACCAAGTCTCGATACTTCTTTCGAGAAGATTGCGTAACTTGAATGAAGAACAAAACTAGACAATGAATCGGCTTCTTTTTCTTTAATTGAACAAACTTGATTAGAAACAAGAGTGTTGACTGAATTGTAGAAACTATTCGATCGTTCGGCTGTGTTTGTTATGCCGGGTATTTGACCACTTTGAAATATTTGACAAATCAGTGGAAACCAATTCGAACTGAGATAATCTTCATTACGTTCGATTTCACGGAGAATAAACGAACGTAAATGTGGAAAATCTAAAGCGCCCAATGATCTTGAATAGAAAAAGAAAAAGCAGAGAGGTAAATTGAAAAACTCAGAGAAGATCGTTTTCTCTACCGAATGCGTTTGAAATCGACCATGATGCGTGGTGAAAGAGTTTTATTACATAATTCTAATACTTGTCGATGAGTTGGATGAACGATAAATAGATTTTGTTTGATCGAATCACGATTCAATAGAAAATTATCTGCCCATGGGCTCGAAAAATCTATTCGAAACGCAATTAAACGCTCATTTTTCATGATTCATATGATTTTACCATATGCTGATGGTTCAGGTATCGGCGGACCAGCTAGTTCATTTTCTAGACCTTTGACATTCGGCGCAATGAGCATATGTTGTACTAGAATTATCAGCAGAGAGAGAAAGAAAGAACAAATCAAATGAATGAAAGAATTCGAATTGATTTACATTGACTTCTTTTCATGCTTTGTTCGTGTAGAACTTTCGCTTCATTGACAATTTTCTGTATGACACTTTTGTAATGTGGACCATCTTTGAGTTTTTTGTCGATGAATCGATCGACGATATGTTTGAACGATTCATCGGATGCAGGCGTTATCGGCAGTTGATTGACACGATCTTTTAAATATAAATAATTTGTCTAAAATACGAGAATAAAAAGTCGATTCAATAACGGACTAAAACGGCAAACTCACGCGAAGTGCTCGGTCTTCGCTAAGACACGTTTTAGGACATTCAGGCGATTTCTCTCTCGGTCGACATTTGCCACCGTATGGTTCGAGTGTAGCTTGTTCTTCTTGTTTGGCTTGTTCAAGTCTGAATAGAACAACAGAGAAAAAAAAAGAAATATCTCTCTGACAGATTTCATCAATTATTCATAAAAATAAAAAGGGGTAAAAATCGATCTCGAATAGTTTCTTTTTCTTTTCTATTTCAAATTGATATTTACACGATACGTTTGAGCATTTCATCTTGTTTGTCTCGTAGTTTAAATGAGAATAAGATCGAATTTTTGTATGGATCTTCATTGTAGGCGGGATGCCGTTGAATTTGAGGTAAAACGACTTTCGTGGATTTACGAGCATTGGCAAGTGAAGGTGGATCACCGCCTTTTCCGTTCATAGTTATCGATAAGTATCTATGTGTTACTAAATCTAGATGAAAGAGACAGAAAACATTGAGCTAGTCGAGTCGTTGTTTTTCTCGAAATTTCATTTTCTTTCGATTGTACTGTGATCAATAACGAAGACCATTATGCAATATTTTACACTTAGTGTTGCTTAGAGACAAATGAATTCAACGGAACTGTTTAAGATTTTTTTCGAATTCAGTTCTTAGATGATTAAAATCAGCAGTTCTTTTCGAAATCTTATTAAACAATTTAGAAATTCGTGTGATTAAATAGAGGTCGTTGGAGATTATCAAATACAATATTGAACAGTTAGTTCAATGTTGTTGAATTGAGTCTTTAATTCGAGTCTATATCCTTTTATTTGTTTTTGTACAATTGGTATACTCATCAATCATGTAATCGCTTTGATTTTTGTTTGAGTACTCGTCCTATCTGCTGCTACTCATTAGTCTCTGCCATTGATTGGCAAACAATCATCCAATAAAAAGTCATGTGTTTTTATTTGACTTGATTATATTATTTCGTTTTTCTCATATCTATTCGAAATTATGGCTTCATCAATTGATATTCGTTTAAATCGACATTCGAAAACATACAACGAAAATGTAAATTTCAATTTGACTCATCTCAAATTGATTTCTTTAATTTTTCGCAGGATATAATTCAAGGCACAGTTATTATTTCCACTCCGACATCATTTAAACACAATGGTATTAGTTTAACAGTCGATGGATCTGTTCAATTGCATTTAAGTGGTAAAAGTGTCGGAGTTTTCGAAGCTTTTTACAATTCAACCAAAGTAAATCAATGTAACACACTCATTGAAAATCGTCATTTGATTTCAATTAGCCTGTGACATTAATCAATCAAACAATTGAATTAGCTAAACCAGGTCAAATAACAACATTGAAAACGGAAATACCGTTTCAAGTACAATTACAAGGTCGATTGAATAAACCATTGTACGAAACGTATCACGGCGTTTTCGTTAATGTTCAAGTAGAATTTACAAAACGAGAAAAGAATATTGAAAAAAAAATGAATTGAATTTAGTATTTTCTTCGTGTTGATGTTAAACGAACATTTCTTTCGAAAGATATGAGCAAACAAATTGAATTCAATGTGGAATATAGTCCAAAACATGAACTAGCTGTGGAAAAAGCAACAGCCGAGCCAGGTGATTTTGAAATCACATCGGAATCGATTCGATCAACTCAAAATGTAAATCAAATTCTATTGTCTTTTGTTCATTCGATTATTTTTGTCTTTGATATAGAAAATGGACGTTCCAAAATTTAAAATATCTGGTAATTTCGATAGTCTCTGTTGTGTTATAACAACGCCATTTTCCGGCGAAGTACGATTTCAATGAAACGAATATCGACATCTTTCAATTGAATATTTAGTTAACTGTCGAAGATAGTGAATTGCCAATCAAATCAATTGAAGTACAACTTCTACGAGTTGAAACATGCGGTTGTGCTGAAGGATATTCACGAGATTGTAGGGAGAGAGAGAGAGAGAGAGAGAAAGTCTATTGAAAACTAATGATTTTATTTGATTTTTTCAGTAACTGAAATTCAAAATATTCAAATCGGCGATGGTGACATCCCGAAAAATATTCCCATTCCAATTTACATGATTTTTCCTCGAACATTTACTTGTCCAACATTACTAACCACGAATTTTAAAATCGGTTTGTCATTTTTCAAAAGAAAAAACTCAATGGAAACGGGTTTGTTTCTTTTTTCTTTTATAGAATACGAAATTAGTATTGTCATCGTTTTTAATGACGATCGAATGGTATCGGAGAGTAAGTTGTTTCGAACTGAACGAGTATTTATTTTGAAATTTATCGAATTTAGATTCTCGACTGAAAATTACTCGTTATTAACTGTTGATTTGTGTATCGGTATGTGCAATACCGTTGGTTAGAAAAAAAGAACGGAACAAATTTTCATTTTTTTTTGTATTAATGATTGTCTTTCAATGATTCTGTCACGTGATTAGCTTTTCTTTTAATAATAAAGTCAAATAAAATGCCTTCTTCAATCAATTCAATCTCGTGTCAGAGTTTATCAGCTTCTAAAAGTACTTCGCTATTCAATATTTACTTGTGAGTATTAGAACAGATGTTCGATATTTGGTAGGCGGCAGATAAAACTATAAAAGAACAATGAAAATTGCTCCCATTTAAAGAACGAAGACGTCCAGTAAAAATGAATTTTCAATTTTATTTCATCAGTTTTTTCGTCGTTCTACTTTTTTGTCGTGAGTTTATTTACAAATTTCTCTCATCAAAATAAATGAACACCCTCAAATTTTTAGTAACATCAATCAACGGTAATTCCGATGAAAAATTAGGATCGAAATGTGTTTCGCAATGCATCGAATTCTGTATGAATGATAGTGGTATTCCTCAACATATGTGCAATAATGTTTGCATGGCTTCATGCTACACTCTTGGCCCCAAGGTGAATATATAGAAATCGATGCTGATTCTATTTATTTATTTATTTATTTATTTATTGTAGGAATAATCTTAATCAAAAAATAATAATAATCATTCATTTCACGCGATAAAACCACAACAAGAGTTGAATAAATTAAAGATCTGACTAAAATAACAAGAAACATTTGTTCTACTATCACAGAAACTTCATTCGATGTCATCATTTATCCAATATGATATTGACTCGTAGATATTTTCATATTCATCCTAAAGAACACAAAATAGAATTTTTCGAAATACAACAATTATTCGACTGTTTTTGTTTTTACTTCAGTTTGAAAAACTGAACATGAATAAGCTATTTTTCTTGCTTGATAATTGATGTCGACTGTTCGATCGATTCGCATTTGTTCGATGAAATTCGCAATTAAACAAATATTTGCACCGTCACGAATATCACTTTGAAAAAATTAAAATTTTGTTCAAAATCAAAAATCAAATCAAATCAAACTTTACTCGATGCTAATCAGTATGGGATTGTGATTGTTCTGATCGAAATTCGATAGATATTGAGCGAGTTTATGAAATGGAATGCGAATATCTTGTGTGGATTGAATCGGTTGATAGATGCAAACATTGCCTTTATAATAGCGTCGAAAATGATTCGATGGATAGGTTTTATCGAGAAGAAACTCGTTTTTATTGAGAATATCAATTGTCTAGGAAAAACAGACATTTAAAGAAATGAAAAATATGTTTATTCTACTTGATAACTTTGCAGGTGGAAGAGAAAACAATGTTGAATGGCATTTGTCGACATGATTTTAAGCAGATTGTCAGTTATTTCTCCGGTTATGAGATAGTACGCTTTCGAATGAATGTAACTCTTCAAAAATAAAACTCAATTGAATTCAGAAACAAAAATCACAGAATGATTTACATCAACGAAGTAAATCGTATTATGATCGATTATCGATGGTGAATACAAATTGTTCAAATCTAAATTATCGAACAAATCGAATAACAATTCGATCTATTTTTGTTAGCTACTTGTTGGAAGGATATATTCGAGTTCACTTAAACTATTTGCTCGGAAATTCTATAAAGAAAAAAAATAAACAGAAATCCGTTATTGAATTAATTTTACTCGAAATTGTTCATGTATTCGATTTGCTGATAAATATTTCACATATTCACCTAATCTTTGCATACTCGTAATATCCGATGAATACGACCAAGTGAGCAAGTATAAAATTATCTTATAAATTACAATTAACATATGCTAAACAAGAACACAAAGTTCATCGAAATCTTATTCTCTCAACTAACTTCATTGATGATACAAGTTGATAATTTATCATTGATTAACTTGATTGTATTCGGAATATTTATATATTCATGATTGATTAATAATTGTCGATTGAGATCGATGGTTAAATACGAAATAACTCGAGTGTTGATTTCGCTAGAAATCGAGAATAATTAATATTAAAAAAAAAGACAAGAGAAAGAACTTATTACTAAGTATGCAGGACAATTGGAGAACATTCTCTATCGCTTCGAGTGACAACATATTGAAGACGTAATAAACTAATTGGATCGAGCGAACAATCAGTTTCATTCCAAGATTTAATTTGATAATGTTCGAGTTCGCGAGTTTGACTCTCCTGGATTTTAGTTAACTTCAATCGAATTGTTAGAATATCTAATCGTTCGATTTTATGAACGAATTCAATTCGATATTTATCATCGATAAGTATCGATTGATGCTGTTCATCGGGCCAATATTGAATCAACGAAGTCTACAAATCGAAAAGTCAATTAAGAACAACACAGCAGAAGAAAAAGAGCTCAACATTTTCTTTGAGTTCATAAATCATAACAATCGAGCAAATATTTCTCAACCAAATGACATCCCAGAAAGTCATTTGGTTCGCTTGATCGACCCCTAAAAAACATTTGTCACTTATTAGATTTCAAAACGATAGATTACCCTCAACAATCAAATATTTCGCATTCAGTACGCTACTTCCAATTTGTTGAACATCAATTGAATGCGTTCGAAGTCGTTGCTCAGTTTCAATTGGTATTAATTGTCGATTTTCGATGGGATTATTATGATGTCGAAATGTTTCAACTTGTTGTTTTATACCAGTGAAATCATTGAGTGCTAATTTATGAATATGTTCACGAATTTTATCCATTGGTACGACTAGATTATTTGGCAATAGACTGGTACGACGTTTTTTATAGATTTCTTCTTGAGTTTTGTAATATTGAGCATCGATTAGTTTATTCCAATTGACACTAAAATCAATCGAAAGAATAAATCTTTTGAAGAAAAAAAAGTGAACGAACGGAGGTGGCAATGGTCGACACCAAGTTCGAACTAAATTCATCCATTTCGAGCCTTGAACAACTTCGATTTCTTTCGAAGATTTTCGAAATTTCAAATCTTCTCGTGTCGTTGTTCCGCTCATTGCTAATCGACAATGGTAACACCAGAACGATGACAATGTCAAAAATAACATAAACGCTATAATTCCAACGAGAAAACTCGGTATATTATAGGCAAATTTCTGTCCTGGATCGTCAGTCGATTCCCATCGATAATAAACCGAAAGTGAACAATTAATAACGGCGAATAGACAAAGAATTGAACAAGATAAAACAAAATTACAAAAATAACGATAATTCAATAATCCAACACAATTATTAACTAAACGAACGAACAAACAAATGAACAAAAGTCAAAACGAGAACGGATAACATACTCCAAGGACAATGATGATCGAAATTTTGAATGCAAACATTACAGATCGAGCAGTGTGACACACGAGGTAGACGATAGACTCGACACGTATAGCAATAGGACGATGAATAGGTTAAATCTCGAACTTGTATCAAATGTGGTGGTGGATTTCGTGGAAAATAGTTTCCATTTCTGATTTTCAAAAAAAAAGAGATTGAAATTTGTTTTGATATCATCGAAAGAAACTTGAGAGTGACACTTACAAATCAATTTGAATTTGATTTTCTCTTTCAATTTGAAGAATTTCATCAGCATCTGGCCGAGGAAGTACGCCAGGATCATGCAATGACGCAAATAAATAATTGGTTATCGTATAAAAGAGTGCCAAACAGAAAAGAATGGAAACATAATACTGCTTATGAGTAAAGAGAACAGGAAAGCTATTATTAATTTTAAAAAAAAGGAAAAACAAAAAGTAGATTAATTAATAGACGGAAAGAGATCTCTCAACTAACTCCCAAGAAATATGTAAACCTGCGAGAACTAAAATGAATATTACAACAGCAACAACTGCAAACCACGATCGATAAGTCCAACAAGTACCAATATAAGAAATTGTTTTACTCGGATAGATCTAATTCAAAAATTAACATTTCTTTTTTTATCTCAACAGATGATAACATCAAACACACGTACACGTCCTCGACGTCGATATTCAACAGTTGTTAATGTTGGAATACGCACGGCAACATCAGATGACATGACGCATAAATCACTCTATGATATAATTGTCTTTGAAGATCTAGAGTTCAATCGGATTCAATAAGAATTACCTGACAAAGTACGCTCTTCGAAGTTAGAAGAACTAAAAAAAGAAGCGTTCTCTTTTTTTTCTCTCCCGTATATATATATAGATTACACTTGCCATAGAATAGACCAAGCCGTTTTCTTTTTTTTTTCTTTTCTCTGTCTGCATTTTTTATCCACGTTGACGTTCGTTTTTTTTCTGTTCTCTTATAAATAGATTCTATACACGCATACACAAAAAACAATAAAACACTACAAGGCCACGCCATCAACAAGTCCATGGCATCTTCGAAATCTTCTTTTTGTTTATGTGGAAGACGAAAGAGTAAAAGAATATATAATAAAAAAACAAAGTATTAATTCAATTTTCTGCTTCCTTTAAAAAAGAATCATCGTTAATTTCATCTGATTTAATTATTGATAAAGCTGATGATTATTTGCAATCCCTTGTCAATAAAAACACATTTAGTGGCTCGGTACTTCTGGCACGAAACAATCAAATCCTATTAATCAAAGGCTATGGTTATTCAAAACTGAATGAACACGAGCAGAATTCGAGTCAAACCATTTTTCGTCTTGGCAGTGTAACAAAACCATTTACATCGATTATTATTTTGAAATTATGCGACGAGAAACTTTTGAAATTAAATAGTAGATTAAATGAATTCATTTCGGATTATCCAAATGGACAGGAGATTACAGTAAAACATCTCCTTTCGAACACATCGGGTATCGAAGACTACACTGAAATGGAAGTTTTCGAAGAGAAATGCTCGGAAAATCTCACAATTGATCAATTAATTGATCTGTTTAAAAACGAACCATTGAAATTTCCACCTGGTTCTGAATATAGTTACTCAAATTCAAATGTAAAACAAAAAACAAATAATTTTATTTGAGAATCTGTCAAATTTTTCGTGTCTTTTCATAGTTTATTCTGTTAGGATTAATCATCGAAAAAGTAACTGGTAAATCCTACGAAACCAATCTCGAGGAAATTATTCTCGAACCATGTCACATGAAAAACACGAGCTATGAATGTGACAGTCATTCGAAATGTACTCCGCAACAACGTGCTTGCGGCTACGTGTGTCATACAGATGAGAATGGCTTTGAAGTTTGCCGGTTTATTGACATGTCAACCGCGAGAAGTGCAGGTGGAATATCATCGACAATCGAAGATCTTTATCGTTTGGATCGATATTTGTATGGCGAGAAGATTTTGAAGAATCGAACGAAGAAATTAATGTTTAGCAAAGTCAAAGAAGATTATGCTCTTGGATGGGAAATTCAACGTGTCAAACATCGACGAATTCGACAGCAGCATTTAGGACAAATCTTCGGTTTTATGAGTTGTCTAGCTCGATTTCCGAATGATAATGCATGTATTATTATTCTCAGCAATCTCGAACAAGCGGATATAAAGGATATTCTCGAAGATTTAACGGATATCCTATTTGAAGACAAATAGGATTTTTATTTCAACAGAACAAATTCGACTTCTTTTTTAAAGCACGTAATAAAGAAAAAATTGTTGCTGGAGTTATGCCCGGTATTCGACTTGCCGAGCCCAATGTTGTCGGACGGACTTCTTCTAATTTTTGTTTTGCTTCATTTGAAATCTGTAAAAGTTTATAATCGAATGCATGCGGTATTTCATAAGATTCATCTCGTTTGACTTCTTCGATTTCGTCTTTTTGTCGTTTGGTTAAATGTTCGTAAACGCCATCGAGACAGACTCGATCACATAGTTCAGGATCATTCAAAAGCATCGAGCGAACGCCATCGGTATCAGGCACAAGTTTCAACCATTGAGAATTGTCCATTGTGTAGGGCGTTTGATGAACGAGGGAATAGAGAGATTTTAATGTCTCATCTCGACTCGGGTTGAGTTCCGGCGGTGAGATGAGCAATTTTCGCCAGAGATAAGCAGGTTTAATTAGATTTCGTAGACATTCTTTAGCGAGATTGTAGTTTCTTTTGAAAGACTGAAATTGTTCGTAACGTTTTCGGCCTACACAACCGATTTCATAACCAGCTTGAGTTAAACGAAGATCTGCATTATCGGCTCTGAAAATTAACATCGAATTTTCTCATTTCAATTCAAGATCTTCAGCTTACCGAAGTGACAAACGATATTCACTTCTCGCTGTAAACATTCGATAGGGTTCAGTGGCACCTAATAATGTCAAATCATCGATCATCACACCGATGTAACCTTCGGCTCGACTGATTGTGAATGATGGTTTGTTCAAAACTTTACATGCACTATTGATACCAGCGATGATTCCTTGGCCAGCCGCTTCTTCGTACCCAGTGGTACTAAATTTAAATCATAAAAAAACAACAAATTCTACGAAGAGGATTATCAAGAATTGGATTTTACCCGTTGATTTGTCCGGCGAAAAAGAGATTTGTCACACGTTTTGTTTCTAAAGTTGGTTTGACTTCTCGAGGATCGATGTAATCGTATTCGACTCCATATCCAGGCCGAATCATATTGACATTTTCAAGTGACGGGATTGTTCGTAGAAGACGTAATTGAATGTCAACTGGTAATGTACAACTTAGACCTTGAGGATATGTCAAATCTGAATCAAAACCCTCTAAAAATAGAACATGACAACTGTTATTCTTTACTTAAGAAAATAAACAAACAAACCGGGTTCTAACCAAACCGGATGTGTTTGATTTGTAAATCGAAGAATTTTCGATTCAATCGATGGACAATATCGTGGACCTTGAGTATCTTGTGTTACATGTCGACTTAAATGTGCATTTTCTCGAACGATCTGTGCTAATTCCATTGTTGTTCGTGTTAAATGACAATTCAATTGCTCTTCAGGTTTGATCCAAACATTCCTATTCAAATATGAAAACGGCAATGGAGGATTATCACCAGGATGAGCCACCGTTTTCTTGAAATCAATTGTTTTCGTTTCTAATCGAGCAGGTGTACCTAAAACCGCAAAACTCTATCAGAAAAATACTCATCGTTCACTCATCCATTACCAGTTTTCAATCGACCCATTTTAAATCCAATTCTTTCGATTGATTTCGCAAGATCAACCGCAGGTTGATCATTAATTCGTCCAGCTGGTTTCTGTTCATCCATTCCAAGATTAATACAACCTCGAAGAAATGTTCCCGTGGTTATAACAACTGATTGACTAGGAATTAAACTATAATTATCAAGAGTTATGCCTGTCACACGTGAATGTTCTTCGTCAATAACAAGATCTCGAACAGATGCAGCCATCACATGTAAATTATCGGTATTGAGAATTTCATTTTGCATTGCTTTCTTGTACAATTTACGATCGATTTGAGCACGATAACCCCAAACAGCTCGACCTTTCTTACGATTCAAAACTTTATAATGCACACCCGTTTGATCACACAGACGAGCGCATAGTCCACTAACAGAATCAGAAATTGAAAACATTTGAAACAAAAAACAATATTCTATCAGTACTCAAGTGCATCGATTTCACGCATTAGATGTCCTTTTCCAATTCCACCAAATGACGGATTACAAGACATTTCGCCGATTGTTTCAATCTTATGCGTAATCTAAATCAATCTTCTTATCAAAACCAACAAAATCATTCGTAAATCTGATCGATTTACCAAAAGTGTCCGCACACCCATTCGTGCTGCTGCATGTGCCGCTAAACACAACCCCAAATACTCCTCTAACTTTCTAACAATTCATCATTTACCTTCACAACCAGCATGTCCACCACCGACAACAATCACATCATACGGTTCAAAGATAGATGTATTCACTGGCTGTTCGATCACACCTCGAATCGGTGACTTAGTCGAATAATAAATTCGATTAATGACTATTTTTGACAAACGCAAAGATCTGGCTAGCTGCAACATATTCTTCGTAGTAATTCATTCATTCATCCAGTTTCTTATTCAGCATGACTCATTCCGACTTCGAAATCATTCGTTGATACTACTATCGCTAGATGCCCTTACGAGTCAAATTTATATCAAAATACATTTTCAAGTATGGGCCATTAGAATCGATGTCTAACATCTGATGAAAGACCTGCATTGTACGCAGATACTCGAGATGACAACCATTATGTTCTTAATTTCAAAGTCATATGCTTGATTCCCATTTTGAAACTTATCTTTGTCCTTTAATTAAACTAAGAATAGCAAAGACACATGATAAACGACGATGTACACAAGTTGCTTCTCTTTCAGTAACTGATGAAAACATCACTTGAACATGTCAGTGCGCTTATAACCTTGAAGATAATTGTTTTCTTGATTCGATTCGACGTACAATTTCAGATCAATTGTTGGCACACAGATAAACACGGAGTTCATTTAATTCAACCGTCTTCAAATTATGTGCCATTTATCGTATCTGAATTATCCTTGACATTTAATTTAACAATTAAGAAAAAACTAAAATAAAGAATCGTCGGATTTTCATCTCTCAATACATGACACAGTAGTGCACGGCAAACATTTACTAGTAGCCGTGAATTAAAGTGCCATACATCAAAGAGACGAATGACTGGAGATGTTGAGCTTGGAATTGTTCGAAGTTGAATGGTGATATCTGCAGAAAAATGGGCAGTATTTATACTAGGAAGAGAGTAGGACGTCGAAAATGAATAACCAATCCAGAAATAGAACGTAAGAGAGAGAGAGAACATCTTCTCTATCTCTCTCTATCTGTTTCACCATAGAAAGAGAGAAATGTTTCTAATTGGCTAAACAAGAAAGAATTGTCAATTGGTCAAGGATGATGAAAAGACTAATTGGTCAAGCTGTATGACGCAATAAACAGCTTGTTTTAATTCGCATCGAAACAAATTCGTTTCTCACATTACTGAAAACTGTTTATAGTTTTTGAAGATCGTTTCACACGATCTGAAAAAGTTTCCTTGAAAACTTCGACACAATCGAATGACGTCATAAGCTTATTTTCTATTTTTGTTTCAACCTGCTGTTTTAACATAATTGAATTACTACAATCTCATTGAACACACGCCGTGTGTGCGTATACATATGTCATCACACTTAACAATTCAATGATAATATTCAGTCGGGAGATGCGCTGGGAAAAGAAGAAAATTTATCATGTGTAACATATCATCACCTATTGACATACACTTGAGAGTTTGTCGAAACGAATTGAATTTGTTATTTTAAAGAAAAACAAGAGAAGAAAGTCAAAAGATCAAAACTCTGAAGATCTTTATCGTTGATGAAACATCTGAAAGAAGGAATTTCGATTCAAGCTGTTGATCAATTTAGAACGAGAACCATGTGTGACCAATTAGAAGCATCATCGGTTCATGTGAACAGTGTCAATCGAACGAACTAGTCATCAAATATGTTCCAGTTGTATGTTTTGTTTTGTACAAGCTGTTACTTTTCTAGTTGTTGACAAACAGATCGTCTTTATTCATTTTCGTCTAACAAGATCGTCTCGGCTTGACTCGCTCACACCTATTGTTATTGGATTGACGAGAATATGTGTGTCGTCATCGAACCTCTTAGATCATCGATCAAGATAAAATTATCAACATCGAACAAATTTATTGTGCAAGAATAGTTTTCTCTTGAAAAAGATATTTCTTAAATTTTAAAACAATTCGAAGTCGTTGCTGAGGTTCATTGGAATCGACGCCATCGGTCTCACTGTTGGTTTTGTTCGGTTGTTGTTTTCGAGTTTTATTTGTATTTAAAATTTGTTTTGTTTCGTCGGACAGACCGTCTAAAAAAGAAATAATTCAACGAATAAAATAGCTGAAATATTCTCGTACTCATAAATCGTATTTTAAATTTGCCACTTTGTCCAAATGGTGATTCAATAAAACCCTGTTCGCCTGTAGGACTTAGCTCGACTTTAAAATTAACAAATGCATTAATATTTGTTTCTTTTTGAAATAGATCTTTGCCAATAATCGTTTGACTATCGACAAATCGATCGATAAAACCGATCTTTTCTTTTCGTTTATAAACACGTAATTTATTCGGAATATCTTTACTCATATAATCACTATCGGTAAAACCTTCTAAAACATCGCCATAAAACGCAAGTCGACATGTATTCGCATGAATATCCGTGTCTAAACGTGAACCAATAATGATTGTTTGCAATTGACAAGCAAGAGGTGATTCTAATTCAATCAAAGCCTTTTGAGAGAAAAAAAACAAAGATAAATTTGACGAAAAAAGTTGTCTCAACATACAAAAATCTGCGTATTCTCTCCTAAATCTTCAGTTGGATACTGATCAATGGCTTCGTATTCACGATTGAATTCAAAGGGTTTCTTTTCGGAATGATCAGCAAATAGAATAATCTTTCCCATCACAGTCGAATGGCCCGATGTAATATGAAATTTCGTTCGACTTTCGATGTCATGTTTGAAATGTTTGACTTTATTGAGTTGAATAATGAATCCATGAAACAATTTAATGATTCCCGGAGTTGCGATTAGACCGCGTTCGAGTTTGTCAGGATCGAATTGTGTCACACAAATACCGATTCGATCGCCTTGCATCGCTCGATCGATTGGTTTACGAAACATTTGCATTGATTTGACCTTACGAACTTCTTTTAACGAAGCGATTTCGATCGAATCGTTGATTTTCACGGAACCGGAAAGAACAGTTCCAGTCATGATTGTGCCTTGGCCACGAATGGAAAAACAATGATCAACAGAAAACACGAACGGCCCATCGGCCGATCGTTGAGGAATGTAAACTAACGATTGAAGAGCTGAAATCACTTCTGACAAATTCAAAGATGATGTTGCTGAACATGTGATGATCGGTACTTGAGGAAATTTTGTTGTTTCAAATGTTTTACGCAATCGTTTTGTCATCTGAATAACTAACACGTAGTAGAAGTTGAAATTTTGCTGGTCGATCAATGATTTACTTTGTCGATGGTTGATTGTCGTTGTGCTTCATCGATCAGATCGATTTTATTCAAAACAACTAACATTCGATCACAAGTAATCTCGCCAATGATCAAACATTCGGCGGTTTGAGTTTGTATGCCTTTAGTTATGTCAATGACGAGCAACATGAGATCGATGATTTGAGCTCCTTGAAAAAGTCAGAATTCGAATTTTTACATGTTGAGAAAGAGATTTTCTGATCAATTTCTACCGCCGATGATCGTTCGAATGAGCGATGCATGTCCCGGACAATCGACGAGTGTGATTTGAATTCGATTGACTTGCAAATGTTCGGGAGCATCAATCATAAACGAAGAAAAACCGAGATCAAGTGTGATTCCACGTTCTTGACTTTGAGGATTCTTATCAAATGCATTCGTACTAAACGCAAAAAAATGAGTTGAATTGGTCTCAAATCAGCGGCATTTGTTTGTCTACCTCGCAATCGTGCTCAATGCTTTCGCAAGACTTGTCTTGCCCGAATCGACATGCCCGAGAACTCCTACATTGAAATTCAAAATCGACATCTGCAAGAGAAAATAAAGTTCTATTCGTTTTTATTCAATAGCTGGCTTTTGATGTTTTCATGATTAGACTTTACAACAAGAACAAAAAAAAGAGAGAGAGAGAGAGAAATGAAATGTTTATTTGGGCTGTTTAAGATCGATCACGACGATGATTTCGATAACGATTATCCGGTGAACGTGATCGTGTTCGTGAACGATGTCGTCGACGATCGTCACGCGATGAACTACGTCGATGACGATGTTTATGAGATCGATACCGTTCGGAACTGTCATCTCGATGATGACGATGATGCCGACGATCAGGAGTCCGTGATCGTGAACGATTGTCTCTACAAACAAACAAAGTTTCTCAAACTCTTCTCCTTTCAAAATTCATTTACCGATGTCTTCTATCTCGATGGGAATCGGATGATGACGATGCTACATTGCCAAATGTTTCGGGCATATCAATAGCATTCGATTGTTTGTTCGAATATTGTTGTTCGTCGTCGTCGTAATCGTATCTAAAATATTGACAATCAAAAATACGAATTCGTTAAATCAACGATGAATTCACGGGATGACTTCATCCTGGCTTACTTTACAACTCACGTACCTTGACTGTCCGCCGTATTTGTCACCTTTGTAGGGACCATGAGCATGGAGTTTGTCGAGAATATCTTTTTGAGTTGGAACGGGAATTCGTGGAAATAATGTGTCGAACCATCTGAAGAACAGAAAACATATTTTTCGACAGAAACAAAAAATAAAAAACATACTCGATTTGAGTTAACCATTGACGAAGCATTTGACCAATTGACATAATTTGACCGCCACCGGCTTTGACATCTAATGTCTAGACAAATCGAAAATAGAAAAAAAAACAAAGAAAATTCTCCGGAATCATTGACTTACCTCTGTATCATCTAAATATTCTTCGAACCATTCGAATAATTCATTCGGTGGTTGAGTATATCTATCCAACAAACAAATAGATTAACAATTCGTCTCATCGTTTCGACACTTACCGAATATACATAAATCCCAGTGCTCGAATATACGGCGAATCCGTATGAATTGTCAAACTAATCACTTGTTTTCGCGTTAATTTCAATGTATATAATTTGTACAATAAACAGTAAGCTGTTGAAACGATACCACCGCCTCCCACACCTCTCACACCGCCGCACATGCCGGTCAAACCCGATGTTTTTCGACTGCCTTTCTCCCAAGGTTCGAGATGTTTGACTTGATAGTAGATTTCATCGACAACTTCATGATAAGTCTTCTTTTCAATTAAACCTTTCTTGAAATATTGCGACGATAGGATATTACTCAAAACAAGTGAATTTAAATTCATCGATTCTTTGTTTCCCCATGCTGCAAGTATGTTCGAATCTCTTGACATATTTCAAATAATTAACAAACAAAAAACAATGATGATGATGATCGACAGACAAATGAAATGTGGTGTTGTTTCACAAGATTTTCTATTCTCATTCGATCGACCAATAACAATCCAAGCGCTAGTTGTCTCGTTTTTTCTTCGTTTCGTGATTCTTTTTTTCGAATTTATTAATCAACATGAAATTGTTTTTTTATTTAACAAAATAAATCAAGTAAATTATGTTTCGTTCGATAAAACCACAATCCATAGATTACCAATGGATAGTTATTTACTGTCTTCTGGTTTGTACACGAGACAATCTACGTTGTTTTTTTAATCATTGAAATTCACTTGTCATTTGAAAAGCAAAGCCGACTATGTCTGGTCTTTTAACTCAAATTGTTCGTCGTCAAGCTCTCATGATGACAACACGTCGTCATGACAGTTCACTTCTTCTCGCTGGTCCACCAGTGAATAAAGTTTCGAGCAAAGTAACATTTCCTTTTGTTTTTTCTCCGTATACACAAACAAACTCGTTTCTTATCTAGGAAAAATTCATTGCTTTAGCTTTATTCATGACTGTACCAATGATATATCCCATTTATATCATGTCGAACTTGCAAAGTTACAATGGTTCAAATCGAACGGCAAGCAAAAAGAAGAAATCCACCAAACAATCAACCAAATAAACCTGAACGAGTGCAATAAAAAAACATTTTCCTTCCATCTACACATTCCTCTTGCTAGTTGATAAAACTTTTCTTTCTTTCGTTTTTTCTTTGTGATCGTTTATCTAAGAATAAACCACATCTATATCCACGTCCTTTTTTCGTTCACTTGACGAGATGATTTAGATTTTTTTCTTTAGATGCTTGCAAGCATTCATGTTGCTGCAGCAAAGATCTATTCATCTAAGAAAACCATCGTTGTTTCTTCTTCGTCGTTTCATTTCCTACGATCAACATGAATCTCCAAAAATTCCTCAACATTTTCATCGAAATTTTCAATTAGATTTAACTGAGACACTTCCAGCATCGTGTCACATTCTGATCGCTGGCGGAGGCATACTCGGCCAATCGATTGCCTATCATCTAAGTCAAATCGGAGTACGAGATGTTGTTCTTATTGAAAAAGCCAAATTAGCATCAGGCTCAACATGGCAAAGCGCAGGACAATGTGCGCACATACAGAACACATTGATTCAAACTCATTTTGTCAAATATTCAAGAGATTTATATCGACAATTGCAAAGTCAAGGTCATGACATTGGTTTCAGTCAGAAAGGGAGTCTTTGGCTTGCTCAAACATCCGACCGATTACATACATTAAAACGACAGTACGCGATTATTAAAGCTTTGGGTATTAATTGTGAAATATTGAACGTGGAAAAGATTCAAGAAAAACTGCCGATGATCGATCCACATGAAATTTGGGTGAGAAATTGAATATCGAAATGAAGAAAAAAAGAAAGAAAATGTTGATTTTAGGGCGGTCTTTGGATTGAAAATGACTTTATGGTTGATTCTGTACCATTAACTCTCACATTTGCTAAATTAGCGATTAATAATGGCGTGAAAATTATCGAAGATTGCCATGTTAAAGAAATTCTCACTGAAAAACAACGTGCCGGTCAATACGATCGCGTCACCAGTGCAGTTACATCTCAAGGAGACATCAAATGCGATGTTTTTATCAATTGTACTGGATTGGTAGGCGCTGAATTTCTTAAATTTTCTCTCAAATCTTTGATTTAGTGGGCACGGGAACTCGGCTATCAATCATCGCCCGAAGTTCGTATACCAACTCAAGCCTGTGGTAAATTTCCACTGACTAAACTTTTTTCTAATAACCACCGAATTTCAATTAGAATATGTCTGTTTAAAAACGAAACCCGTTGCAAATCTATCTGCTAATCTACCGATTGTTCATGATCCTGACGAACGATTTTATATTCAACCATTAGCCGATCAGAGTGTGCTGATCGGTGGTTTTCTCCGAGAATCGAAACCGATCTTTTCCAGTGGAGTGCCGGAGAACTTCAATTATTCACTTTTGCCCGATAATTGGGACGATTTTCGTATGTGAACAAACTCGTTTTTCTATTCTCAAGACATTTCTTCGTTTGTTCAGATTGGATTTTAAATAATACAATCAAACGTTTGCCAATGCTTGGCGAAAGTGAATACGAAACGTTCATCACCGGTGCTGATAGTTACTCGCCCGACGGTCGTCTAATTCTCAATGAATCAGCTGAAGTAAAACTCGATTCAAATTTGTTTTTGTTCAATTGAAAATGAATTTAGATTGACAATTATTTTGTTGCATCCGGAGGAAATGGAAACGGCATTGCAGTCGCTGCTGGCGTCGGCAAATACATTGCTGAATTAATCCACACGGGAAACACAGATTTGAGTACATGGCCAATTGACATACGAAGATTTATGCGTTTACATACGAATAAACGATTTCTCAAAGATCGTCTCCGAGAAATACCAGGCAAACAGTACTCGTTGAAATATCCAACCTATGGCATGTCTTTGTATCGAACGGGACGTAAACTACGTGTTTCACCTTTACATCCGAAATTGCAAGCAGCTGGAGCAGTTTTTGGCGAAGTTCTTGGCTATGAACGACCGTTGTTTTTTAATTTAGATGAATTTGAAAAAAGTATTTCTCGATCAACAAAAAAACCCTCGACATTTTCTACTGTTGTTTTAAGGGGAAAATATCGAAGATTTAAGTAAACAAGGCACATTCGGCAAAGCTCGTTGGTTTAATATTGTCAAACGTGAATACAATGTGTGTCGAAAAGGCGTGGCTATTATTGATATGACATCATTTACTAAATACGAACTCAAATCAGCCAATCGAAGTGTCATCGATTTCTTGCAAACGCTCTGTGCGAATAACATCGACAGACCAATCGGTACTGTTGTACATACGGGAATGTTAAACGAACAAGGAGGTTATGAAAATGATTGTTCAGTGATTCGTCTCGATGAATTTCAGTAAAATTTATCCCAAAGAAACACAATCAAATTTTGATTTTTCTCTTGTTTTTTTTTAAACAGTTTTCTATTGATCAGTCCGACATCTCAATCGACTCGAAGCATGAAATGGTTGAAATCCCATGTGCCTGAAGATGGATCTGTTTTCCTCTCGGATGTGACATCACTGTACACGGCTTTGAATGTCATTGGACCAAAAGCGAAGTATCTACTAGCTGAATTGAGCGACGAGAATTTCAATGATTTTGCTCGAATGACATGTCGAGTATGAGTTTGAAATCGAAAACAAATCCATTGTTTTCTCTTTTTTTCCCTCTCGTAGGAAATCGATGTCGGTTTCGTAAGTCATATCTATGCTATGCGATTAACACATACTGGTGAAGATGGTTTTATGCTTTATATTCCCTCCGAAGTATAGATCGAGCTGAATTTCAAATTGAATCTTTATATTTCTGTTTTTGATTTGTTAGTATGCGTTGTGTGTCTACGAACAGCTGATGGAACAAGGCAAAGACTATGGTATTATTAATGCTGGGTAGGAAGTGTTTGAGTGAAATCGATTGAAAATAAATGTGAATAATCAAAGGTATTTCGCGCAACGAACACTTCGAATTGAAAGAATGTATGCATTTTGGGGACAAGATATTGACAAGAAGACGACGCCGTTTGATCTCAATCGAGAGTTTCGTGTTTCATTTGATGTAGGAAATTTGTTTTTTGTTGTTGAAAGATTTCGATTGGTCTATTGATTGATGATTTTTAGAAAAAGTTTATTGGCAAAGAAGCGTTATTAAAACAGAAACAAGAAGGAATACAGAAACGATTTATTCAATTTCTTCTCGAAGATCATGATATCGATCTTGATCCATGGTAGGAAATGATTTTCTATTGAATTTATTTCTTTACAAATCGATTATTTCCTAGGCCATGGAGTGGCGAACCAATCTATCGTAATGGTGAATTCTGTGGTTTTGTTACTTCAACTGCATATGGTTTTACTTTGGGAAAACAAGTAACTAATTCAAAAAAAAAAATAATAAATTTTAATCAATCAATTTATTTAGGTTTGTTTGGGTTATGTTCACGCTCCTGAAAATGAAAAAATCACAACAAATTACATTCGTAATGCCACCTATGAAATTGATATTGCAACAAAACGTTTCAAAGCTCGTCCTAATCTCTATCAACCATCGGAAATGGGCCCTACCGTTCAACTTAGCACACCCTAATTTATTGTCTCTTTATATCTATATGTGTGTGTGTGTTTCCTTCTTTCAATTTTTTTAATCTCTCAAATTCAACCCAGTACGCAATAGAAATTGATCACCTTAGAATTTTATTTTTGTAAACTTGCAGCAAACAAAAAAAA
>Ga0209930_1000728_pt1 | contig 67500 bp, 77 predicted proteins | sample ThiBiot_500_biof_2_FD_183948 | JGI IMG/M metagenome (GOLD analysis project Ga0209930, IMG submission 183948) | Wastewater bioreactor microbial communities from Cape Town, South Africa - Thiocy_cont_500_biof (SPAdes) | ecosystem: Engineered > Bioreactor > Thiocyanate-remediating >...
GCTGCGGTTCTCAGCTGAGAACTCGCTTCGCCATCGGGGTATTCACCCTGCCGACGCGCCAATGGTTGATCGAGCATCGCGCCTCGTCGGCGAGCTACACCGCCAGTTTCGCCGCCCTCCCCTGCGCGCGCTCCGCCTCGTTGTAGTAGCTCGCGGCCTGCTGAACGGACCGGTGCTGCGACTGCTGCATCGCCTCGGGCAACGCCACGCCCTGCCGGGCCGCCTCGGTGAGATACCCCGACCGGAGGCCATCGGCGGCGAAGTCCTTAGGGTCAAGCCCGGCCATCAAGCACCGCCGCTTGACCACCAGATTGATCGACTGCGGCGTCAGCGCCCGCTCCTCAATTGCCTCCCAGCGGTCGATCGCGCGGAAGATTGGACCCTTCCGGATGTCGGCCCGCTCAAGCCATTCCCGCAGCGCCTCGACCGGCGGCCCGACCAGGAACACCCTGCCCTCGTTGTCGGCGTCGCCGGTCTTGGTTCGGCCGAGCTGGATCGAGACGCACGGCAGCGCCGGCGACTTCGGGTCCGTCGGGTCGAGCGGGACGCCCGGCTCGTCACTCAGCTGCTCGACCCGCAGCCGCGCCACTTCGCTGCGCCGCCGCCCGCCGGAGGCGAAGGCGAGCAGCAGGACGGCGAGGTCGCGGGTGTCGGCGAGCCGGTCCGTCGCGCACGTCGCGACCAGCCGGTCGAGGACGTCGCGCGTCACGGCGCGCTTGCTCTTGCGCCGGCGCGGTCGCGGCGAGGCCCGCACCGCGAGGCGCACGGCCGAGCGCAAGGCCGGAGAGCCGAACGGCCCCTCGATTCCCTTCCAGCGGTGCAGCGTACCCCAGCTCGCCAGGCGGCGCTTCACGGTGCTCGGCGCGTGCGGTCCGGCGCTGCGGAGCAGACTTTCCACACGGAGCGCCTCGGCGACCGCCGCGGGCATCCCGTGCCGGGCGTCGCTCTCGCGCTGCGCCGGGTCCCACAGGTGGTGCGCCACGAACTTCAGCGCCAAGGCCTCCGTCGCTGGCCACGGCAGCGGCTCGCCCGTGGCGGCGACCGCCCAGCCCTCGAGGTACGCCAAGTCGGAGGCCAAAGCCCGCAGGCTGTTCTCGCCCATGCCCTCGCGCGCGAGGTGCTTGAGCGTCGCGACGTCGTCGTCGGTGAGGAGCTGCGCCAGCCGGTCACGCCGGTCCATCGGGAGGATGGCCGAGAGTGTGTCGAGATCCAGGGCGCGCCGGGATTCGGCGTCGAGGGGTCGGCCTATGGCGATGTCGTCCATGGTGAGCCTCAGAAGCCGTAAGATCGCTCGGCCCAGCGCAGCAGCACCGCCGCGTCCGGGTCAGGAAGGCGGACGCGCTGCGCCTTGAGGCCGTCGGCGATCGCGAGGCCGACATCGGCCTCGACCCAATGGCCATTGGTCATCAGGAAGAACCAGCCGAAGGGCAGGCCGACCTCGCCGTCGATGGCCTTAATCCGGTCTATGAGCTGATGGACCGACGTCTCTGGCGTCATCAGGAGGCGCTCTTTCGGCATCCGCAGCGGCCGCGGGATGAAGCCCACCTCGCGCTCGCCCTTGTGGGTGTAGGTCGCGAGCGTCGAGCGCCCAGTGCGCGAAGACGCGTTGCGACCGGGCGCTCGAGTCCTCCCAGTCGCGGAAGAAGCGCAGCTCGCGCGGCACGAACTCGAAATAGTCCGGCACCAGGTCGAGGAAGGGGGTCTCGCGCGTCGCGCCATGCGGGCCGGTTTCGCGAACGACCCGCCGCTCCATGTCCGGCCGCTTGGCCTCACGCTTCTCACGCTCGATCCGACCGCAGCGGTCGAGGAAGCTGCGGACGTGGATGAAGGCGCCGCCGGCGCGATCAAGGAGGCGGTAGACCGGACCGGCGAGGCGGTCCGTGTCGGGCAGGGGATCCCGGCGCGGCCAGCTAGGGTCGAGCAGTTCCTGCTCACCCCACGGGCGGTAGTCCGGGTTGACGACCGGGCCAGCGCGCCACTCGGCCTCGCGGCCGAGCGCGATCTGAATGTAGTCGGCCGGAGTGGGGCTGGTCGGCGCGAAGACGAAGGCGCTGGCGCCGCGCCACTCGGTGATTTGCAGGCCGGTGTCTTTCAGGCGCTCCCAGGTCGCCTTGACGTCGCCGCCATCCTTGGCGAGCTCGGCCGTCATCCACGGCTGCAGCTCGCCGACGCGCGTTCCGTCCGCCTGGATGACTGATCGGGTGTCGCACCAGTACTCGTCGTCGACCCGGGCGAGGCGGAAATCGAATTCCGGGAAGGCCGCGGCGAGGGCAGGGACGAGGTCGGCGTCGGCCGAGGCCGGGTCAAGAGCGGCGAGAAAGGCGTGCAGCGAGGCCGCATCCGGCAGCCGGACGGGAAGAAGGGTCATGGATGGACCTCTTGCGGGATTAGCGGGATTTCCGGATATTCCGGGACGAAGGAGAGCGTCTGATGGGCACAGGGACGGCGGCCAGGCCGACCGGGAAGGGTGCGCCCCCGGAGAATCGGGATCGCTGCGTCCAGCGCACCGCCGACCTCAGCGAGGGCGAGATCGCCGCGGTCGCGGCCGCCGAGATGACGCCGGCTGAGCGGCGCCACATCCCCCGGAAGCTCCAGGGAACACCTGAGGACTGCCACCCTGCAATCTCGGCTTGAAACTTCTCCGGAAAATCGCTATTTTGGCGGAAACGGAGATTTCCTATGGCCGTCACCCTCAGCGCTAGCGAATTCCAGGACCGGGTCGGCGAGGCGCTCGATCGCTCGCTCAGCCAACCGGTGCTGATCACCAAGCACGGCCGGCCGCGCAACGTCGTCCTGTCGTACGACGAATACGAGCGGCTCAGCGCACGCGACCGGCGCGCGGTCAAGGCCGAGGACCTGACCGACGAAGACATCGCCGCCCTCGAGGCGAGCGAGATGGCACCGGGGTATGAGCACCTGAACGCCGAGCTCGAGACGAAGTGAGCCTTGAGCCGAAGGTCGGCTGGCTGCTCAGCTACAGTTACCTCTGGGCCGACGAGCACCGCCGCGGCGCGGAGGAGGGGCTAAAGAATCGGCCCTGCGCGCTGGTCGCGGCGGCCCGCCGCGACGGCGACCGCGCCGTCGCGATCGTCGTCCCGGTGACGCACAGCCCGCCGGCCGATCCTGCGACCGCGATCGAGATCCCGGCCGTGACCAAGGCGCGTCTCGGGCTTGACGCGGAGCGGTCGTGGATCGTCTGCAACGAGGCGAACGTCTTCGCCTGGCCGGGGCCGGACCTGCGCGCCGCCGGCCGGCAGACCCCGCCGAGCGTCTGGTACGGGCCGCTGCCGCCGAAGCTGGCGACGGCGGCGCGGGAGAAACTGCGCGACTTCGCCAAGGCCGGCCGACTGCGCCAGGTGCCGCGCACCAAGTAAGCGCTGCCGGCGGCGGCCGCAGGCGTCCGGAAGAGGGGAGGGGGCTGGCAGCGGCGGCGTCCTCTCGTCGATCGGAGGCCCCGGCGGGCGTGATTTGCCGGACTCAGGGCCGTCAGGATCGCTGATTTGCGATCGCGTGTCCAACACTATCGATAAGGGGTGGTTATCGATAGTGAGAAGGGCGCGCGAAAAGCTATCGCTGTGACGGAAGCAAACGGTGTGATAGCTTCCGTTTGAGCGATTCCCATCAAGGTTATCAAAGCGTTGATCCAGGCCTACCAAATCCCCGATCCGCTCCCGTGGGCCCTGATTTCCGGGCCGCTGGCGGCCGCCGAGGATTCGGTCGCGCGGCTCGATGAGCGGCTCGCCAAGAGCCCGATCCGCGACGGCTGGGCGGCGCGCACCCACTTCACCGATGCCTGCGCCAGTCTGTGGCTCGAAGGCGAACTCGTCCACCTCGACGACCTCGTTCTCCACGACGCCGACATGGACGTCCGCACCCCGACCCACGAGCTGACCCGTGCCCACGCCGTGCTGCGCGCACGGCGCCGCATGGCCGACTCGAAACCCGACTGGGCGGTGTCGGCGGTGGGCCTCGCCAGCCTGCGGGGCAGGGGAGGGCGCGGCCGAGAGGAGGAGACGAGCGAGCGCAATATGAATGCTGACGCTGAGCCGCTCGGCGTCGACGACGACGACGGCGAGGCGGATGCCGCCGAGCCGGCACGTCTGGCGCCCGCGGACGACCGGATGGCTGATGTGTTCGCCGCAGTCGACGCGGCGATCGCCCAGGCCGACCGCACGCTGGCGGGCGAGGCCGCGACGCAGGCGCGGCGCGCGCCCGAGCGGGACCCCCTGGTCTATGATCTCGACTGGGACGAGGACGCGCGTCTCGGCGAATGGCGCGCCGTCGTCGACCAGACGCGCGCGCTGCCGCCGACCTTGGCGGCGGCGGTCGCCGTCGACGCCTGGGCCGAGATCGAGCCGCTGCAGCATACGCCGTGGCTCGGACGCCTGCTGGGCGCCAGCCTGCTGCGCGAACGCGGCAAGAGCCGCGCGCATCTTCCGTGCCTGCACGACGGCCTGAAAGCCATCCCGCGCGAGCGGCGGCGTCCGCGCGACAGGGCAGGGCGCCTTGCCGTCGAGCTCGAGGCGATCGCCGCCGCGGCCGAAGCCGGGCTGAAGGACCACGACCGCTGGCTGACCGCCCGCACCCTGCTGGCCCGGAAGCTCGGCGGTCGTCGCTCGACCTCCCGGCTGCCGGCGCTGCTCGACTACGTGCTGACCCGCCCCGTCGTCTCGGCCGGGATGATCGCGGAGGAACTGAAAATCACGCCGCGTGCCGCACAGGACTTGGTCGGCGAACTCGGCCTGCGCGAGGCGACCGGGAGGGGGCGATATCGAGCGTGGGGCGTTCTTTAGACAATGGCTGTCGAACAGGCATTTGCGTTGTTTAAATCGGGCAGCAACCCCATCGTGAAATGCTGCGTTTGCGGTTATGATTCGTCCGACAGGAGAAAGTAAAGCAAAGCCATGGCCCGCGGGGAGTTGATGAAAAAATTGCTGGCCAGTTACGGTCGGGACGACGAGTTCCGCGCCGTGGCGGAGCAAATCATCGGCGAGGAGGAAAAGAAGAACAACCGCGTGCTCGCGCGCAGCCTGCGCAAAACGCTCGAGGCCGGTCCCCGCCGGCCCAATGGCCCAAAGGCGCTGGCGCCATTGCTCCCGTTCCCCGAGGCTGCCGCCGACTTCATCGAGCGCGTTGAACCAGAACACTCGCGTAATGACATCGTGCTCGGCGCGACCAACGTGCGTGTGCTGCTTGGTCTGGTCAAAGAGTTTCGCCGCGCCGATGAAATCCGGCGGCACGGCCTCAAAGTCCGGTCCAAGCTCCTGTTCTGCGGTCCACCCGGCTGCGGCAAGACCCTCTGCGCGGAGATTTTCGCGGCGGAACTTGGTCTGCCCCTCTTCCTCGTCAAGCTCGATCGGCTGATCTCGTCCTATCTCGGCGAGACGGCCGGCAATGTCCGGAAGATCTTCGAGTTCGCCCGGAAGCAGCCCTGCGTCCTCTTCTTCGACGAGTTCGACGCTTTGGCGCGATCGCGCGATGACTCGAGCGAGCACAATGAGCTGCGCCGCGTCGTCAACAGCCTGCTGCTGTTCATCGACCATATTCAGCCGAAAGGCTTTTTGATCGCCGCGACGAACCTCGACCGGTCACTCGATCCCGCAGTGTGGCGCCGCTTCGACGAGGTTGTTTGGTTCGACAAGCCCGATCGCGGGATGATCGCGCGCTTCCTGCGCCTGAAGTTCAAGAATATCCCCGTCGCCTTCGATCCGCTGCGACATGCCGGCTCGCTGGAAGGATATTCGTACGCCGAGATTGAGCGCGTCTGCACGCAGGCGGTCAAATCGATGATCATCGATCGCCGTAAGCAGGTGCAGGAGCGCGACTTCAATCGCGCCTTGGTGGACGAGGCGCGGCGCCGAGCAGGACAGTCTCGCCTCACGCCGCCGAGCTAGGCGCATCGTGGCCCGATACGATCATCTCGAGCTCGTCCGACTCCCCGAGCAATTTGAACGCCGCAAGCACGGCGGCGGCGGGCCGCCGCCCGCACGTGATCGTGACCAGCACAGCACGAAGCTGCGCGACGAACTCGCTGCCGCGACGGAGGAACAGAGACGCCGCCGTAAGCCCGAGTTCGTCAATCCCTCGCTGATCCTCCGCGTGCAGATGACCGGCGCCCTTCTCGAGGAGGACTGGGAGCGGTTGGGGCTCACGGTGCTATCGAGCGACGCGGACCGCACGCTCGTGCTGTTTGCGTCAAACGAGGACATGCAGGACTTTCGCGCGCGGCTCGATGCCTACCAGCGCGGCGCGCCGCCAGGCCAGAAGCACGCGCCCTATATCAACTTCGTCGCGGGGATCGAAAGCATCGGATCGGTCGAGCCGCGCGATCGGATCGGGCCACGCTTGCGGGACGAAGGATTCGCTGACGCCGACGACTTTGTGGCGCAAACAATCTATCTGGTCGACGTCGAGCTTTGGGACCTTGGCGAGCGTCGCCTGCGCGAGCGTAAGATCGAGGACGTGATCCGATATGTCGAGGCGAGGGCAGGCGAGGTCTTCGATCGCTATGTCGGCCCCTCGATCAGCATGTTTCGGGCGCGCCTGACCGGCGAGCTCATCCGCACGCTGCTGACGGTCGAGGAGGTGGCGACGATCGATCTGCCGCCGGCGCCGGACGTGACGACGGCAGAGGCGTTCCAGATGGCGCTGCCGGTCGTACCGCCGCTCAACGGCGTTGCCGATGATGCGCCGCTGATCGGTATCATCGATAGCGGGGTTAACGATCACCCGTTCCTGGCCGATATCCTCTCTGGTGCGATCGGTGTTCCAGCCGATCTCGGCACCGCCGATGTCTGGGGTCATGGCACGCGTGTCGCTGGAGTCGCCGTGTTCGGCGACCTGCGCGCGCAGCTCGACTCCGGCGCGTTGCAACGCGGCGCCCGTCTCTGTGCGGCCAAGGTCGTAAACGATCGCGGTGACTTCGACGATCGCCGTCTCGTTCCTTCCCAGATGCGCGAAGCCATCGGGACGCTGAACCAACGCTTCGGCTGTCGGATTTTCGTGGTTGCCCTGGCCGATCGCCGGCGCGTCTTCGATGGTGGCAAGGTTGGCACGTGGGCGGCGACACTCGACGAATTGGTTCGCGAGCTCGATGTCGTCATCATCGTCTCGTCTGGAAACCGAAGCCCGCGCGGCGGCAATCGCCTCGAACAGGCTGTGACCGAATATCCGGGCTATTTGTTGGAGGATGCGAACCGATTTTTCGAACCAGCTGGCGCGTTGAACGTGATCACCGTTGGTGCGCTCGCGCATGGCGAGGGTCTTGATGCCGAGCGAGCTGACGACGTTCGCGTGCGGCCGATCACGAAGTTGCACGAGCCGGCGCCATTCTCCCGCGTCGGCCCGGGTCCGGGAGGCGCTACCAAGCCTGACGTCGTGGAGATCGGCGGTACACTGATTTTCGATCCCGTCGTCGCGCGCCTGAGGGGCGGGGAGGATGTGGGCAGTGCCGGAGTCCTAACGTTATATCACAGCTATCTCGATCAGCTTTTTACGGCTGGCTCGGGCACATCTTATGCGGCGCCGAGGGTCGCTTTCAGCGCCGCGCAGATTTTCACGCGTTTCCCGCAGGCCTCAGCGAATCTCGTGCGCGCCCTGATCGTGGGGTCAGCAGAAATTCCCGCCCCCGCGCGAGATCGCCTTCAGCTGCTCGGTGAGGGCGCAACCCGCGCGATCCTCGGCCATGGTCTTGTCGATCTGGAACGTGCCGCCTTCTCTGACGACGCGCGCGTGACTCTTTACGCTGAAGATGAACTCGCCCTCGACCATTTCGCTGTTTATCGCATCCCGATTCCTGAGGCATTCCAAGCAGGAAATGGCGAGCGTTGCATCCGAGTGACACTCTCGTTTGATCCACCGGTCCGGCACACCCGGAATGATTATGCGGGCGTCGGGATGAGCTTTCGGCTCGTTCGTGGGTGCCAGCCCGATCTGATCTTTGATCACTATCGCAAGCGTGAGCAGGAGGAAGGTCCGTTCCCCGAATTGGCGGCAAGATACAATTGCACCCTCGTCCCCGGCCCGCAGGCACGTGAAAAGGGAACCGTTCAATGTGCGACCGCCACATTCAAACGTCGCGTGGAGGAGTATGGCGACGATTATTACCTGGTCGTCCGCTGCGAGAGCGGATGGGCAACCCACATCGATCGACAGCAATTTGCGATCGTCGTCGAGCTGCTCCAAAAAGCTGAAGTGCAGCTTTACGAACGAATGCGGCAACGAATTAGAGTATAGTGTTTGGCCACGTTCCTTCTTAGGGCCGCATTGGTCTCGCGGTCAGGGACGATCTATGCACCCATTCGACCAAGTCGTTTCTGTACCCTCCAAGGAGGACGAAATGCTCACTGTTCAGCTTTCGTCTACGCCTAAGGGCAACGGCTACCAGGCAACGGTGACGTTCCCCGACGGCATCGCGATCAGTTCGGAAGAAACCTATCCGACAATCGGCGAAGCCATTCCCGCCGCCGCGATGAAGCTGCTCGACATGCCCGATCGGCTTGCGAGACTGGATCAGCCTAATGGTTGATCCAGCGAAGCTGCGCAGTCGTCGCGCATCGGATCGCGCTGGCCTCCGTCTGAGTTTCAGAACGACGGTCGGCGACGATTCCCGGATGGTGATCGATCAGGCGCCCAGCCAGCGAAATGACTTCTGAAGAAGGGCGTGCCCCTCAGCGCGAACCCACTCGCCGTGCGCGACGATAACGCGCTGACAATTCCAGCTGAGTACCTTCGCTCGCGCCTGCCGTGCCGGCGCGCGATGGATAAACGATAGTCTCCATTCGCGCGGCGCGCTGGCTTGATCCTGCGTGAGCCGGTCGAGGCGCGCCAGGAAGCGCCACCAACCCCAATGCTTCCGGAGAAACCGGTCGCTGAAGGTCTGGATCAAATCTGCGACGATCACCGTGCCGGAGAGCCGGTGAAAGAACACGACCTCGTCCATGGCGAACGAGCCGCGAAACCATGCCTGGTCGATGTCGGGAAGCCACTCGTGTGGCGGACTATCCGTGAGCGGCTCGCGGAAGGATAAATCAGGCCGCTTCTTGATGGTCGATCGCGGTCCCCACAAGGCCGCCTCGGGATAGGCCTCCTTCCACTCCTTCAGGTAGAGATGGTGGAGTTTGTTGGGGCTTACGAGATGACCGACCGACCCAAGGCGATCAACGTCGGCGCGCAGGTCTGCCGTCATCTTGACCGGCGACCAGACCCACAAATCGCCGTTTTCCAGTCGGGCGATGACCGACCGGGTCGGATAGGGCGCGCCATAGAAGCTGACGTTCTCGCCTTCGGCGATCCACAGCGCTTCATGGACTTGCTCAAGCATTCAGGCTGATCCGATCTCCGGTGGACTGACATCGGCAGCAATTATTAGCAGAAAGGACTCGCGAACGCGCCGGCACCAGAGCAACCGCTTAGAGCCCGAACGGATAGGTATCCGGCAGGCCCGGCTTCATGTGGGCTGGCCCGAGCGGCGTGACGGCCGTCGTCTGGTCGAACCAAAGGAACGCGTCGAACTGCTGCGCAAGCGAAGCCTCGGCGTAGTGGCTCTGCAGTTCGGTGGCCGGGCGGTAGATGACGCCGATGAACCGTTCGAGCTTCGGAGAACGCAAGGCGCGCGTCGCCGGGTTGTCGTGCGACAAGTCGAGCAGGCACCACGCGACGCCGGCATCGTGGAATACTCGCTCGATGCTGGCGCTCCGCGAGGGATTGACGCGCTTGACCTTCATGTCGTCGTCCCAGTCGTCGGCGGCAGCCACTGTCCCCCCGTGCGTTCCCATGCCGATAAGTGCGACGCTGTCCGCGCCGAACCGCTCGCGGCACAATTGGCCGATGTTGAGCTCGTCGCGCACCGCGCCCATCTCGGTGTGGCGGGCATCGCCGATGTGGGAATTGTGCGCCCAGACGATGGCCTTGGCATCGCCGCCGCGTGCGTGCAGCACGTGCTCAAGCGTCTCGAACATGTGCGTGTCGCGCAAATTCCACGACTCCGCGCCGCCGTAGTACATGATGCGGTAGTAGCGCTCGGCCGAGGCGACGAGGCGCGCGTTCTGCGTCGCGTCGAGGAAGCTGTCGGGATTGTCCTCCTCGTAGCGCAGGCGGCCGCGCAGAAGATCGCGCAGCTGCGCCACCACGGCCTCCTCGCACTTGCGGTAGCCCTCCGTCAGCACGGCGCGGCCGTAGGTCGATGGCTCGCGCTGCCACGGGGTGAGGCAGCCGTAGCGCTCGCGGGCAACAGCCGCGGCGCTCGGATCGACCTGGTCCAAATAGTCGAGCACCGAGGCGATCGAGGCTGCCATGTTGTAGATGTCGAGCCCGTAGAAGCCGGCCCGCTGTTTCTCGTCGCGGCCCGCGTTGTGCTCGCGCATCGCGTGGATGAATTCCTCGACGTCCGTGTTGCGCCACATCCAGGTTGGGAAACGCTGGAACGGCGGCTCGCTTTCGCGATGCGGCAATAAGCGTCGTGTAAAGGCTGCGTACAAGCTCGACGTAGACGCGATTGCGCACTGTCGCTGTTCGAAATGACATCTCCACGTTCCTATACCGGCGCCGCATCATCTTCGTGCTGCGACGTCGCTCAGTTTAACTGTCGAGTATGCCAGCTCGCCCATTAACGTTGCATGGCTAATGCAGCGCCATTCGGAAGGCTGGGTTAACGAACACTTAGGAATGTGGGTCAAATGCTGCGCAAAGGACGATGCGTCCTCTCTTTTTTGCTGTGAAGCCGCCTTTCTACCGCGCGCAAGGTCGGCGGCGGCGTGACGCCGGTTCGCCGTGGAGACTTCAATGGGAAAGGCCCCGCCTCGCGGCGGGGCCTTCGTAGCGGAAACTCAGTCGCGGTTCGGGCGAGACCAAATGAGCGAGTGGCCTTCTTCGCCTTCGACCTCGACCAGCGTGGCGTAGATCGGAGCCGCGAAGCTCGGGTCGTCCAGCTTGACCGAGAGGTAGTCGCGGTTCTGCTCCTGCGACTTCTTCTTCCAGGCGGCGCCGAATTCGATGGTGCCCGCGAAGATGCGATAGTCCGGGGCCTTATCCGACGTGCGGTCGGCCGGAACGATCTTGGCCTTCACGGTGCCGAGAGCGAGAGTCTTGACAGAGCCGACGAAGCCGTTGCCGTTGACGGTAAAGTTGCCGATGGTAGCCATGTTCGTATCCTCTTCGGTTCTCGGGCCGCGACCACCGCGGCCTCGATGGCAGTCGTTGACCGGAGGCGATTGGACCGCACCCGAAGGGCCGGCACGCAGTAGAGGGCGGCCAGGGCGAGGCTTTCTTGGCCCGCGAGGAATGGGCGCGCAGCGGCCAGGGGAAGAAAGCGGAGAACCGCCGTTGCGGTCTTGGAATCGAGGCGGAGCGCAGCGACGACGGCCTTCGGTTAGACATGCCAAATCGAGGACGCACTGGGCGCGGCTGGCCACCGAGAGGACCTGACTGGCGACGGCAACTCCACCACGGCGACCGCCGGCATCTGGAAGACAAACCGAGCCTCTCGCCGGAAGGACACCCCGCGGTCGAGGCACGGGCAAAGCCCAACGAACGCACTTCGCGGTTCGCCAATCTTTCGCCGCTTCCGGAAGACGTCGGGCCGGGCAAACCCGATCGCCTCGGGCTGCAAGTGGCGACCCGTCGCGCTACGACCCGCCACCTGACAGGACGAGGTGGCAAAGAAGCCTCGCCATTCCCGGGCGCCGAGCACCTGCAGTGGTTCACATGCGAAGACCCCGCCGCGAGGCGGGGCCTTGGCGATCTGGTGAAAGGCAAGCGGCGTGACGCAAAGGTTTCGCCGCTCGGTTCGGTCTCGATCATGCCGCCTCGTCGACCTCGCCCGCTTTCGGCTGGAGGCCGTTCAAGTAGGTGACGGCGCGCTGCGCGTGCGCGGCGGCAGAGAAAATGAAGCGCTTGTCGTTTGAGAGGACCTCCAACCACGATGCGAGGTAGCTCGCGTGGTCCGCGCGCGGCTCCAGCTCTGGCACGATCCCCAGATCCGCGCTGAGGAAGCAAGCGCCGAGCTCCGCGACGAGCTCCTCGCGGGCGCGCTCGCTGCGATCCTTCGCGTATCGGCTGAGATCGCGATTGACGCGATGTGCCGGTGCCGTCCAGTGCACGCACTCGTGCGCGAGCGTCGCCGTGTAGCTCTCCGCGTCGCGGAAACTCTCGAACGGCGGCATCTGGATGAGGTCGAGCGATGGCGCAAAGTACGCCTTGTCGCCGCCATGCCGGATCGTCGCGCCGGTGTTGGCGAAGAAGGCATCCGCGTGCGCGATGCGCTGCGCCGGCGGCGCGGCCGGCGCAGGAGTCGCGGAATTGTAGTACTGCTCGGGGAGCCCGTCGATCTGGTCGACGCAGAACACCGTGTAGGCGCGCAGGAACGGCACCGTCCGCTCGACGTCGTCGCCGTTGTCGTCCGTCTCGGTCTTGGTGACCTTATTGGCGTAGACCACCATCGTTCCGCTCTCGCCCTTGCGGATGTGGCCGCCGAGCTCAAGCGACTGCTTGAACGTCATCCACGTCGACGACGTGAAGCCGCGCGACACCGCCTCGGACCAGAGCAGCACGACGTTGATGCCTTGATAGGGCATGCCGTTGTAGCGCAGCGGCCGCGTGATGCGGCCGGCGGCGTTGGCCGCATTCCAGGGCCTGACCCACGGCCGCACGCCGCGCTCGAGGTCGGCGACGATGCGATCGGTGATGCGCGCGTACACGTCGGCGCGGGGTTTTCCTTGATTCCTGCTCATTTCATTGACCTCCGTTTCGGAGGCCGCGCCTGTCGCGGCCCCTCACGGGGTCCGCGGCGGCGGCATCGCGCGCTCGCGCACCCATGGGGCCGCAGCGCAGCGGAGGACGGCGCAGCCGTTGCGCGTGCGTCGCATCCGCCGCATCGACCCCGAACCGGGAGGGGCCGCCGGCGCGGAGCGCCGTTCCTTTACTGGTTGTGCCACCGACACGAAAAAGGGCCGGTCGGGAGACCGGCCCTTCGAGGCAAAGCGGGGACGGGGCCGGAGCCCCGCCGCGAGCGCTATTCGAAAGCTGACATTTGGGCCGCGGCGGCCTTCTTCGACACGGTCTCGCCGGCGTGCTCGACCTGCCGCTCGAAGGGCTTCCAGGCTTCGCCGATGACCTGCTCGTAGGCGGCGACGGCGCCCTCTGCCGCCATGCGGAGCGCGTGCGCCTGCAGCCCCATGTCGGCTGCGAACTCGCGCTTGCGCTGCGCCTGGCTGTCGAAGCCGACAGGGCCATCGAGGTCCTCGTCGCGGGCGTCGTTGGCAAGTTTAGCAGTGGCTTCGCGCGCCTCGGTCACGGCGCGGGAGTAGAACTGGCCGGCGCCGTGCGCGGAGCCGACGTAGGAGCCGACGATGCGCTGGAGGTGGATTTCCATCGCGCGGTCGCTGAGCCCGTCCTTGAGGGCGTCGGCGGTCTCGACGACGAGCCGCTCGTGCAAGTCGCGAATGCCGTCACTGTCGAGGACGGCGAGCCCGAAGCTCTCGGAGATACGCAGCGTCTGCGCCGAGTCGGGGCAGGCGAGGCGAACCATTTCGAGGGTGGTGCCGCGGCGAAGCGGAATGACGCGGGCGCTTGCGCGAGGGGAGCGGGCGGTCTTGGTCATGGTGTGATCCTTTCTCGGTTTCACCTGGGATGCGATCGGGCCTTTGCCGTCGCTCCCTCGGGTGCGGTCGACCAGAACCGGCTCCAGCGGTCCGCTTCAGGGGGCGCCGGCTGCCAGCGCGAGCATGGGCGGGTTGCGGACAAGCGGGCCTTCAGGCCTGCGAAGGACGCGGCCCCCCATTGCGAGACGGCGGCCGGCGATCGCTTCGCGACTTGCCCTTGAAGCGGACCGCGGCCGGTTCAGACCGCAGCACAAACCGAGGGAGCGACGGCAAAGGGACACCCGCCGCCGAAACCGGGAAGGTCACGCCAGACCCTCCGACCTGTCGACGCTGCCAGCATGCGTCAGGGTCCTCGCTCGCCTTCGCAACGGTGAGACGCTTGGTCTCTCACTGCCCCGCAGCGGGAACGCGGTTGCGCCTTCGAAGCTTGGCGATCGCCGTCTCCTGCCGGTCGAGCTTGCCTATGAGGGCGTCGATTTCGCTGCGGCGGGCGAGGGCCAGCTCTGCGAGGTGTTGCTGAAGCAGGCGCTCGTCAGCGCTCGTCCAGCTCGACGCGCTCCGGCCGTGGTGCCGGCGCTTCGCCCGGTCGGTGATCGTCAGCCGCTCTGCACGTGCCGCGATTTGGCGCTCGATGACGCCGAGATGGCGTAACGTCTCGGCCTGCGCGACCTCCATGCGCGCAAGCGTGAGGCGACAGTCCGATGGCCTGGTCATCGCACCGTCCCCACCGGCCAGAGGGGGAAAGCGGATTCGTCCGCCGTGTAGTCGTCGGGGAGGGAAACCCCCGCGATGGATGAAGAGAGGTCGTCGCCGGCGACCGCCCAGTCGATCAGCGCCGAGTTTGCTCCGGCGTGCTTGCGCATGTCAGGCGTCAGAATGCCGTCGAGGGCCTCGGCGATAGCGCTCTCGGGATTGTGGTGGGCATGAACCAGGAGGTTCACGGCGACGAGGTAGGCTTTCACGACCGCACCTCCTTTCTGTCCGCATCGGCGGGGTAGGGCTCCGGCGCGCGGACGGAGACGCGCACCGCGCGCCTCCAGGCGTCTGAGCCGGTGAAGTGCCTCCTGAGGCGCGGGTGCCAGACGACGAGGAGAGGCGTTTCGCCGTCCTCGTCAGTTGCGGTTCGCCAGCCGAAGGCTTTGGCAATGAGGCGCCAGGGCATGGTCACCTCCAGCCGACGAAGTCGGAGGGGCCGCCGTAGAGCCGGTGGGGCGCCTCGTCGATGACGAAACCGAAGCGACCGATGCTGTACTCCCCCGACGGGACGAGGTAGCGGCGCTCCTCGGTCCCCGCTCCGCGCTTGCCGCCAAGCGTGGCGACAACTTCGACGAAGCCGGGCTCGTGCTTTGACGTGATGGCCGAGGCAACGACCCAGTGGTCGGCGTGCTCGCGTTCGAACGAACGCCGGTCCTTCTCATGGGACTCGCCGGGTTGCAGGATCGTGCCGAAGATCGCCTCCCAGGCGTCCGGCCACGAATCCTTGACGGTGCGCTCGGCACAGCGACGCTCGAAGGCGGTGAAGAGATGCGGGAACGTGATCGCGACGATCGCCCACGCCGCGTCCTCCTCGTACCAGCCGCCCGCCGACCGCAGCATGGGATGGACCTTGCGGTTGCGCTCGGCCGAGAGCTTGAAGCCGCCGTGCCCGGCAGTGGAATGCGACGTGACGCCTTCGGCGTAGACGGTCGCGCCCTGGGAGGCGCCCCATGGCGTGCTGGCGCGCGAGCAAATCTCGTGACGGCTGAGCGCACGCTTCTCGTGCTGGTGCTCGGCGTTTTCGAGCACGCGGGCCCGAAACGCTGCTTCGTCGGCTCGCTCGCCGGAGTGGCCGTAGAAGTCGTCGCGCGTCCACTCGCCCATTGGTTTTGAGAGACGCCAGGCGGTGACGAGATAGCGGCGGCCGTCGCGCGCCTTCGCCATGGCGAAGGCGGTGTCGCCGACCAGCGCGACAGGCATGCCGTCGGCACTGGTGCCGAAAGAAACGCCCGGTAAACCGGGGGTCTCGGTTTGAGGGTGAACAGGAGGGGAAGCGTTCATGCCGCGGTCCTCCCTTCAACAACGTCGGCGCCGACCTCGTCGGGCGTGACCTCCTCGAGCACGGCGCGCGGATAGCCGTGGCGTGTCAGCCACTCGCGCGCGTCAGCCTCGTTCGCTGCGAGATAGACGAGCTCGGCGTCGTCGCCGGCGCGGTCGAAAACGCGGACCGATCCGATCGCCGGGCGTTCGACGACCGTGAAGGCCAGTCTCGAGTCGAGCGAGAACGTCCGATGGACGCGGATCGCGATGACGCCGCCGGCGCCGTAGTCGGCCTCGTGCAGCGTGAAGCACGCGGACAGCGAGATGTTGCCGACACCGCGCGCGGCCTGTTTCCGGATCAGATGGCCGCGGCTGTTGTTGGTCCGCCAGGCGGCCGTCTTCTTGTTGAAGCGCGCCGGTGGCTGCGGCGATCCATCGGACCAGGCGATGATCGACCCGATCGGTGCATTGTCGAAGATTGTATGCGCGGACATGGTGTCCTCCTTTTGCGCAAGTGTTGAAACAGAGCCGCCGCCAGCGTGGCCGGCGGCGGTGGATCGTTCGGAAGAACAGGTGGGCTGCTACTCGGCAGCTTCCTGGAATGGTCCGGCCTCTTCGTCGGAGAAGCCATCGCCGGTGCTGTCGGCGTCCTCTTCCGTCTCGTCGTCGTCTGCCGAGGGCGCGCTCGACGACAGGAAGTCGGAGAGCTTCGCCGGGTCGGGCGCGAAGAGCGCGGAGGGGTGGACGAAGTGTCCCTCCTTGAAGTGCTCGACGAGTGCGGCGCGCGTGTCCTTCACGCGCTGGCGCGGCAGGACCGGCGTGTCCTTGCACGACGCCTCCAGCGCGGCGCGCGACAGGCAGGCCAGGAAATCCTCCGTGCCCATGTTCGGCAGGAAGGCGTCCGCGCCGACAACCTCACCGGCGACGCGGGCGACGACGCCGCTGTTGGTGGCGTTCTCCCGGCAGGAGAGCACGTCGACCAGCATGGTGCGCGCCGCGACGCGCAGCGAGTCCATGTCGAAGGCGAGCTTGCCGTCGGCGTCGAACAGCACCGCTGCGTTCTTCGCCAAGCGGCTGTGGCCGTAGTAGGTGCCACCGCTTCCCGTCGTGACCGAGACGTTCTGCCCGGCGAAGGCGAGGACCAGCAGCGCCATCAGCGTGTCGTCCTCGATCGGCGCGCGGCCCAGCGCTTCGCGTAGCGCATCGGTGCGGAGGTCGCCGATCATCTCGACGCCCTTGCGCGTCACGTCGGGACGCGGCTTGGAAACCTCGCCGACGTCGTCCACGGCGTTGTCCGGGCCGGTCGCGCCCTTGCCCTTCGGCTTCTTCGCCGCCGGCATGCGGTAGTGGACCGTCTGCACGCGGCCGTCGCGGTCGAGGTACATCGCCGTGCAGTCCGACTTCGTCGGCTTGCCGTAGACGCGCTCAGCCTTCGGCGGCAGCTTCACCTCGCCATAGTTCGTGGTCTCGGCGATGATGCCCTTCTTCGGCAGGTTCGCCGTCATCCACTCCTGCTGCGCGCCGAGGAAGGCCTCGACGTCCGTGGTGTAGCGGCTGTCCTCGTCCGCCGGCGCAAACAGGTCCTCGACCCACGCAATACCGTAGGCCTGCGCGAGGTCGTCGCCGAAGCTTGCGTGCCGCGCGAACATCCGCGTCTTCTGCAGAGCCTGCGCGACGCTCCACCAGGAGACCTGCGGATCGGCCTTCGACGGCTTGTGCTTCTTCCAGACCTCCTTCTGCTCGTCGAGCGACGCCGATGCGATGGTGCGCAGCTGCCGCTCGTCAGGCATGTCGCCCTTGGCCATGTGGTCGAGCATCGTCGGCAGCACATTCGCGAGCAGGCGCAGCTTCCTGATCTGGCGCACGGGCAGCGCGAGCGCGACGCCGATTGCCTCTTCCGTCCAGCCGAGCGCGACCAGGCGCTCGATCGCACGCCACTGGTCAACGGGATTCAACGCTTCGCGGGCGATGTTCTCGACCACCGAGCGCATGGCGCCGTTGTCGTTCGCCGGGTCGTCGACGAGCACGTCGATCTCCTCGAGGCCCGCGGCGATGGCGAGGCGCACGCGACGCCGGCCGGCGTTGATGAGGAAGCCGTTGCCGCCGTCGGCCTGCTGCGACACGACGGGCGGCTGCACGATGCCGACAGCCTTGATCGAGGCCAGCAAGAGCGCGTCGGCTTGCGGCGACGACTTGGTCTGGCGCGAATGGTCGGGGCTCTCCACGAGCGCGCGCGGATCGACCTTGATGAGTTGCATGGGGAACACTCCTTTTGGGGTTGCGGACCGGCATCGCCAGCCCTTGTTCGTCTTCTTTCCGAAGACACCCCCCGACCCGCGGAGCGGGCGGGCCGGTGCAACTGCGGCCGAGCATCCCTGCCCGGCTGGACCAGCAGGGCCAAAGCCCTGCGCAGGACGACGGGCCGGGATCGCGCAGGCGGCGGTTGAGCGCCAGCGTCAACGGCCCGCCCGATCTGCGAGCGGGCTCTCTCCGGTTTTTACATTTCCGTTTTTCAGGCGGCAGCGGCCATGCCGCCTTCGCCTCCGCTATCCTCCGCCAAGGCCTTCTCCACCTCGGCGAGCTGACGGCGCTTCTCCGCGAGCTCGCCGGCGAAGGCGAAGTCGCCGCCGTCGCGCGACTGGTAGGAGGCGAGGCGCCTGCGAGCGTCCGCCATCCGCTGGCTGAAGCGCTCCCGCTCGCCCTCGAAGTCGCCGAGCGCATGCTCGAGGCGGGCGACGGCGCCGAGTGGCGTCACCGTCACCGGCAGCTCGATCTCGTGGTCGGCGCCGGTTCGCTGCAACATCGTGGTGTAGCGGTAACCTTCGCGCCCGAAGCGCTCGCCGCTAAATTCGACGTCAAAGCCGCCGATCGAGGCTATGACGGCTTCGCCTTCCTGCTGGAGCTGCACCAGCGTCAGGATCTCCTTCAGCAGCGCGCGCCCCGCAAGCTTGCGCTCGCCGCAGGCGTCTCCGGTCACTGCCATCGCGAAGGCATCACCCGAGGTCAGGGTCCGGCGCTCGATGTCCTGTCCAATCTCTGCGATGCGGCGGGTCGAAAATTCGATATCGCGCTCGGCGTCGCGGATTTGGCGCCGCACGGCGTGCTGGTCGTCAATATGGGCAGCGCGCAGGCGCTCAAGCCGCGCGATGTCGGCCTCAAGGCCAGCCTTCTGCATCAGGCGCGGGTCGCCTGACGCGATCGCCTTGGCCATCGCAAACTGGTTGGCCTGGCTCTCGCCCATGTCCTCGAGACGGCGGATCGATGTGTCGCCCGAAAGAGCCGCGGCGATGAAGCGGGCCTTGCGCTCGTTGTTCTGCCACATCTGCGCGTCGAGGCTGCCTTCGGTCGCGTAGGCGAAGACGTCGACCTCGTCGTGCTGATTGCCCTGCCGCACGATGCGGCCCTCCCGCTGCTCGATCTGCGACGGCAGCCACGGAACGTCGAGGTGGTGCAGAGCCTTGAGGCGGAGCTGGGCGTTGACGCCGGTCCCCATCGTCTCGGACGAACCGATCAGGAAGCGGACCTTGCCGGCGCGCACATCGCCGAACAGCCGCTGCTTCGCCTCGGACTTCTTGTAGTCCTGCATGAAGGCGATCTCGGGCGCTGGCACGCCCATGCGGACGAGCTCGTCGCGGATCCAGCGGTAGGCGGAGAAGCCCCGCGACTTCTCGACGCTGATGGTGCCGAGGTCGGAGAAGATCATCTGCGCGGCGCCAGGCAGCTCGAACGGCTTGCCGTCGGAGCGGACGTAGTAGTTGTCGGCGGTCTCGCTCCAGATGCGGAAGGCGTTGCCGACGAGCTGGTTCAGCTTGTTGTCGGCCTCGTTGTCGTTGTCCGGATCGACGAGGCGCAGGTCGATCGCGGCATGCCGCCCGTCGGTGATGACAGAGAGCAGGATGTCGTCGCCCGGCTCCGGCGCGCGGTCGCGCTCCTCGATCGCCTTGATGCGCTCGCCGAGCAGGGTTTGGTAACGCTTGAATGCGGCGGATGGCTTCGCGGTGAGGATCTGGCGCTTGCCTGTCGAAATCGCCGGCACCTTCGCGTACTGCCGCAAGTCCTCGGGCGTCACGACGTCCGCGAAGGAGCGGAACATGGCGATCAGCTCCGGCACGTTGACGAAGGTCGCAAAGCGCGTGACGGGCTTGTACTTGCCCGACGGTTGCAGCTCGAGCTCGGTCGAGACGTCGCCGAAAGTCGACGCCCAGGCGTCGAACTCGTGCAGGCCACGCTCGCTGAGCGCCGCGTAGCCGAGGTAGCGCTGCACCGAGAACATCTCGCCAAGCGTGTTGGTGATCGGCGTGCCCGAGGCGAGCACGAGCGCGCGGTCCGGGTTCTTGGTCTCGACGAAGCGGGACTTCACGTAGAGGTCCCAGGCGCGCTGCGAGCCGTTCGGGTCGACGCCCTTCAGCGTCGACATGTTGGTGGCGAAGGAGAGCTTCCGAAATTCTTGCGCCTCGTCGACGATGATCTGGTCGACCCCGATCTCCGAAATGGTCAGCAGGTCGTCCTTGCGCGTCGACAGCGACTCCAGCCGCTCCTGCAAACCCTCCTTCAGGCGTTCGAGGCGCTTGCGTGAGACGCGGTCGTCGCTCTCGACCTTCGTGAGCATCGTCTCGTAGAGCTCCAGCTCATCCTGGATCATCTGCTGCTCGAACACCGACGGCACCGCGATGAAGCGGAACGCGCTGTGCGTGATGATGATCGCGTCCCAGGTCGCGGTCGCCGCGCGCGACAGGAAGCGGTGCCTCTTGTCCTTGGTGAAGTTGGTCTCGTCGGCGACCAGGATGCGGGCGTTCGGGTAAAGCGCCAGGAACTCGCGCGCGGCCTGCGCCAGGCAGTGGCCGGGGACGACTAGCATCGCCTTGGCGATCAGGCCGAGGCGGCGCTGCTCCATGACGGCGGCGGCCATCGTCATGGTCTTGCCGGCGCCGACGGCGTGCGCGAGGTAGGTCGAGCCGGCCGAGACGATGCGCCAGATGCCGCGCTTCTGATGCCCATAAAGAGAAAAGGCGCCAGAGGCACCGGGGAGCTTCAGGTGGGAGCCGTCGAAGGCCCGAGGCGCGATGTTGTTGAAGCGGTCATTGTAGACGCGCGCCAGCCGGTCGGTGCGGTCGGGATCGGACCAGATCCAGCGCTGGAACGCATCCTTGATCTTCGAGAGCTTCGTCTTCGCGGCTTCGGTGTCGACGACGTTGAGTACGCGCCGCTCGCTGTCGCCGTCCTTCACCGTGTCGAAGATCTGCGGCACGCGGCTGTTGAGCGCGTCGGCGAGCAGCTCACCAGCATGACGTCGGTCGGTGCCCCACTCCGATGTGCCGGTCGCCGTCCAGCCGAGCTGCCGCGCGTCGACGGTCCACGACGCGAGCTCCGACATGTGGTGGATCTTGATCTCCACATCCATCGTCTCCTTGATGAAGGCGACGACGTCTGCGGCCGGAATCCACGGTGCTCCGAGACGCGCCGTGATATCGGACGGCTTGAGATCAGCAGGCTGCACGCCCTGCAGCGCGCTGACGTTGCGCTCATAGTCCGGGTCGAGCGCCGCGGCCGCCTCCGCCGTCATCAGCTTCTCGCGAACGGCGCCGGATAGGTAGGCGTCGGCCGTCTGCCACGAGCCGTCCGACGCATCGCGGAAGATGGCGCTGCCGAGTTCGGCGACGACATCCTGCGTGTCGCGATGCAAGAGCTCGGCGATGTGGTCGACGTCGACGTGCCCGCGCTCGTTCAGCACGACGGCGAGCGCGTCGGCCGCGCTGGTGATCACGGGCGCCGCCGGCGGCGCGATGACGCGTTCGGTGAAAAGGGGCCCGGGCTTCGCGGTGTTGGTCTCGAGGTCGTAGTCCTCGATCGAGGCGACGAGCCAGCAATCGGGGTCGTCGAGGAAGGGTTGGATGTTCGGCCGGCGGTGCGTCTCGCGCACCTCCCCTGTCTCTTCGTCTTCCGCTAGCGAGACGGTCGTGAAGTTGATCGGGCCGAAGTCGCGGACAAAGCTCGACCAGGCGATGCGAAGGCGAACCTGCGCGTCCTTCCACGGCCGGTCGAGCTCCTGGGTCTTCAACACCTCGCGCACGGCATCGCGGATCGGGATCAGCTTGCGGATGATGCGGACGTGCTTCTCCGGAACGCCCTCGGCGCTGCGGCCCTTGCGCGCTCTCACAGCGACAGGTTCACCGTCGAGGACCTGCATCAGCCCCTGGGCCTTGTCGAAGAAGTAGCTGCCCTCGCGGAGGCGATCAGACGGCAGGTCGACGTCGGACAAATCGCTCGCATCTTCCAGATCGCGATCGATCGCCTCAGGCTCGCCGTCGTAGACCGCTTCCGGGAGGAGATTGACGGCGGCCGCGAGCGCTGCAGCGAGGTCCTCGCCGTCACGCGGCAGGCACGTGTAGGCCTCGCCGAAGGGACCCGAGGCGAGCGCGTGGCTCCCCAGCACGAAGTCGGGATGCCGCGCGAACCAGCGGTTCACGCGGATCGGGCTCTCGTCCTCGGTCGCGGGGCGCACTTCCTCAAGGTCGAGCCATGACAGATCGCGTTCGGCGTCGCCGACCTTGCGCTTGCGGAAGAACAGGATGTCGACGACGACGTCGGTGCCGGCGCTAGCTTGGAAGCTGCCCTCGGGGAGACGAACCGCTGCGACCAGATCCGCCGACTTGGCGATGTGCTCGCGCGCGGAGAACTCCGCCTTGTCCATCGTGCCGTGCGATGTGACGAAGGCGGCGAGCGCGCCGGGCTTCAAGAGGTCGACCGCGCGCGCGATGAAGTAATCGTGCAGGCGCAGACCCTTCGAACGGTAGGCCCGGTCCGAGCGCACGGTGCGGTCGGAGAACGGCGGGTTGCCGACGGCGAGGTCGAAACTCGCCGGCAGTTCGGTGCGGGCGAAGTCGCCGGTGATGATGCGTGCCCGTGGCTGCAAGAGCCGCACGATCCGCGCCGTGACCGGATCGAGCTCAATCCCAGTGACATGCGAGACGTCGCGCAGCCCATCAGGCATCAGCGCCGGAAACAGCCCCGTGCCGATGCCGGGCTCAAGCACGCGGCCGCCGCGCCAGCCGAGGCGCTGCAAGCCCGCCCAGATGGCGCGGACAATGAACTCCGGCGTGAAATGGGCATATTGCGTGCAGCGTGCCAGCGAAGCACGGTCGAGATCGCCGACGACCTCCTGCAGGTCTTCACCGATCGCCTCCCATCCCTTGCGGAATTCGGCCTCGCCGGAGCAGCGGAAGACGGAGTTCGCCAGTTCCGACGCACCGAAACCGGTGAAGCGGATCAACTGCGCCTGCTCCTCAGCGGTCGCCGCGCGCTCATCGGCTTCGATGGCGGTGGCGAGCCGGATCGCGGCGATGTTGTCGCGCGCACGGTCCTTCCAGCCCTTCGCCAGGGCGCGGTCGCTGGCGAGACGGAAGTTCGCGCCCTTCGCGCCGTGCGCAGGGGAGGAGCGGCCAACCGCGGCAAGCGGAAGCGCCGGTGCACCGGGCGACGGATCGGGATCGTCGTCCTCCTCCGGATCGCAGGTCACACCGGCGAAGGCAGTGACGCCGAGGCCAAGGCCCGAAGAGATAGCACTGCTGCCGAAGAGATCGAGGGTAAACGGGTCGTCTTGCGCCATTGGAATGTCTCCTTGTGATGAGGGCGCACGCCATCAGCCTGCCGGATGGTCCCGGCAGTCGCGGATGGTCGCGGGGTGTTGGGGTTTGGGAGGCGCTAGCGCGCGATGAGCGATAGCGAGATGTCGTGCTCGTTCAGCTCCACGCGCAGATGCGTGTAGCGAAAGTCACGATTGACGAGAGGCAGGACCTGCCCGGCCTCGATGAACTCGATGCCGTCATCGCCGCCGAAGTGGCGGCGCTTGTAGTCGAACCAGTCCGGATTGCCGACCGGATGGCATTCCTCGGAATAGACAACGAGCGGACGGGAGCCCTCGGCGAGCTTGCCGTTCGACATGATGTACACGCCGTTGTCGCCGACCAGCCAGAGACCCGGCTTTTCGCCCTCGCCGGGCTTGAGGCCGTAATAGGGATTGCGGAAGCCGCCATTGACGGCAGCATCAGCAATGCCGCGGTCAATGACCATGCGGACGGCGGGGATGGGGAACGTGAACATTGCCGCTTCCCTCACGCCGCGATCGCATCTGGCAGGTAGCGCAGGTGCACCGGCAGTTTCGCCGAGATCTCCGCGTCGGAAAGCTGGTCGAGCAGCCTCAGCTCCGTGCCGTGCTGGCCGCCGTAGAGCAGCACAGTGCGCTTGCCGCGCAGATGCCGGGACCAGCGCTCGCCGGCGTAGCCCCGGTAGTCGTCGTGCGTGCTCGACCAGATGTGCTCGAGGCGCTCCTCGCGCGACATCGCCTTCACCGGCCGCGACTCACGCTCGACGATGGCGGCGCGCATGCGCTCCGGCGACGACCTGTCCGAGACGTCGCAGTAGCCGTGAAAATGGCGGGCGCGGCCGTCGATCGCCAGCGCGAAGAAGACGCCGGTGATGCTGCCGGTGAGGAATTCGCGCATCGCGAACGCGTCACCTCGCATCCAGAGTGGCGGCAGGATGTCGAGCATGTAGTCATACTCGGTCCGTCCGATCTCGAACCACTCGCCACGATACAGCGCGCTGTCGTCATGCTCCCAACGGTTTGGCCGCTGGGCGTGGCGGTCGAACATGCAAAACATCTGCCGGCGGTCGGCAGCGCCTTGGTAAATCTTTCGGATTGAGGAAGGGGTCATGAGCGGGCTCCTTTCAGCCTTGTCGGGCTGGAGCGCGGCTCACCCCCTTAGGCTCGCCATCATTTCAGCCCTTCTGACCCCTCCTTGGCGGCCGCCTCGCCGGTCCGGCGGGTCAAGGGCCGCGGCACGCGGGCGAAGCCTCCCTTGACGCGCCGGCCGGGCATGCGGCACGTCATTCGTCCTTTTCCTGTCCCTCCTTCTTCGCCTCTCCAGGATTCCGCTGGGCGCTCCGGATGGCGGTGAGGGCGGCCCTGAACAGCGCCGAGCCCCGCTCTTCGGTAAGGTCGGACGCGGCCGCGACCGCGAGGCAGGCCGCGTGGACGTCGAGGTCAGTCACGTTGTCCGGCTGCAGCGTAGCCAAGGCATCGTCGGCGGCGATGACTTTGGCAATCGTTGCGCGCACCTCGCTCTCGTCGAAGCACAGCAGCGTGTAAATGCGCGGCGTGCCCGCGGCGGGGTCCGGGTCCCGTGCGCCGGCGAGGATCGCTTCTGCCTTGGCGATCGCGAGCGCGGCGCGGTCTCTCCAATACGCTTGGGACGCGGCGTCGTGCGTGCTGCCTAGCACCTTGACCAGGCCGAGCAGCACTTCGAAGTGGTCCGCCTTGCGCTGCAGGGTCTCGTCGTAGTGCGAAGGTACCTGCAGGGACGGGCCGCTGTACGCAGCGTCCCCGCCTTCCCAGGCGCCGGTGACGAACGTCTCGCCAGCGGATTCGTAGTCACGGGTTTCTTTCTCCCAGTCATCGTCGTCGACGGCGAGGCGGCAGGCCTCTGGGAGGCTTGCCGCCTCATAGGTGCGTTGGCGGTAGACTGGCAGGCGATAGGTCGATTCGATTGTGAACAGCGGCATGATCCGTCCTTCCCATAGGTGTCTTCAAACACCGCCGGGCGGCCGCCTCTCCGGTCCGGAGGGTCAAGGGCCGCGGCAAGCGGGCGAAGCGCACCCTTGAGGCTCCGGCCGGGCATGCGGCAGCGAACACGCTCTGCCGGCTCCTACGCTCATTTTGTCGGCCTCACGCCGTTTGCTGGACGGTCGACGCTCGCGCCGATCGCGGCGCCATGGCAACCACGAGGACTACTTGCCGGCAGCGGGGACTGCTTTGGGAGCGTCGGCGGATCGTCGGAGAGGGTCCGGTGGAAGGCGATGACGCTCGGGCGGTCCTTCGCGTCAGACCTCGCACTGAGCACGGTTCGCGCTGCAGTCGTTGCGACTCCCTCGCTTCACGCCGGTTCGGTCTGGATTCTCGCTTTGAGTGAGGGGCGCCTGGCGCGGTGGGTCCGAAAAGCAATCAATGGATCCCGACACAAAGAGAGCGCGTGGCACCGTCTTTTAGACTTCTGGCCGCGTGATCCGCCGGCGCCGTCACCCCGCCTTGGCCAGGGGCTCGTTCTCGATCCGTGCGAGGAGCGCCTGCAGGTCTTCGTTCCAGTCGCCGGCACGAGGCCGCGAGCGTGCGTAGCTGGTGCCGGCCTCGGCCGCGATCGCGCGGATGCGCTCGGCGTAGACGTCGCCCTGGCGATTGTTGTCGGTCGCCGCCACCAGCCGCGTGCCCGGCCGGTCCGCGAGCCGTCGGATCGCCTGCTCGCTCGCCGGCGACCAGCCGCCGCCGGTGCTGACGTATAGCGTGTCGGGGCGCAGCACCTGGATTGCAGCGAGGCTCAACGCGTCGATCGCGGCCTCGGTGACGCAGACGCGGGCCGCCGCAGAGGGGCCGAGGCGGAGGAGCTCCTTGACGCCGCCGGTGGCGAAACCGCGCCACTGCGGGCCGCGTTCCTCCCATCCGAGAAGCGCGCCGTCGTCGTCGCGGTGTGAGGCCCACATGCTGCCGTGCGGCCCTTCGCGCAGCAGGTCCTGCTGGACAGCGGCGGAGAGGATCGACTCCGGGATCCGGCGCTCTCCTGTCAGGTAGCGCCATGTCGCTGAGCCGGGCCGAGGCCTCGCACGGCGGGTCCAGCGGTCGACGACGGAGTGGACGGGCGCGGGCCGGCTCTGCCGCTCCCATGCGGGTGCAGCCGGAACAAACCCCACAAGCTCGGCGACACGGGCCGAGGCTTCGATGAAGCCGTGGGCACCTAAGTGCTCGGCCAAGTCGAACACGTCGCCTTTTGCCGTTGACAGCGGATCGAACCAACCGCGGCCGTCGTGGATCACGATGACGATCCTCGCGTCACGGCGGTACTTCACGGCACGGCGCGTGCTCTCCTTCACGTCGACTTTCCAGCCGTCGTCCTCCAGCAGGGCGGTGCAGCCGACCCTCCCTCTCAACTCCTCGATTTCGCTCTTCTCCATGGCTTTCACTACGCGGGCTCCCGCCCGGTCCTTTCTTCGGTTGACGCCCGTCGGCACACCAACGAGACGCCGCCCGCCTGCCGCGAAGCGTGCCGGATGCAAGGGCGCGCTGGCAAGTCGTTGCGATGGTTTCGTTTGTCCGCGGCGCAGCCTCCCTTGCATCGGGCGCAGCGCCAGCGGCACCGGTCGCCCGGCTCAGTGACTCGGGGACCACGGGTCGTACTCGTGGTTGCGCCGAGAGTTATGTTGCGCTCCCGCGATTGGGCGCTGCAGTAAGTCGGCCGCTATGTGAGGTATAGCGATCGTGGCGCTCGCACATTTTGGAAGGTAGCCTAACCGACGTTAATGAGACTCCAAATTGGCGCCCGGTAGGGCGCGGATCTCAAGTCAGTAAGGCAATTACTGCTCCAATCGTTGACTCAGCCCTTCACTTCTGACGGAAACCCCGCCTTCGTGGTGGCGGTCGTCAGCTCGTTGATGCTCGCTTTCGCATCATCGAAGACGACGACGGCAGTCTTGTCTTTGAATGAGACGGTGACGTTCGATACGCCGGCGACCTGTGTGAGCGTCCTTTTCACCATGTAGGGGCAAGCCTCGCAATACATCCCGTTGACAGCCAAAGTGACCGTATGCTCCGTAGCCAAGGCCGCCTGCGAAGACGCTAGGAGACCAACGACTAGCGAAATGAGAAGCTTGGACATGGGGTTCTCCACTACGTGTCGAGCAAGGGGATGAAAAGCCTGAAGCTGACCGCGAGTGCGATGAGGACGGTCGACAGCACAAGTGCGCCTTTAACGAACCTATCTGCTGTCGGGGGCTTACAAGCTTGGTCGCGTGCACATGCGACGCGGCCCGAGCGGTACACAAGCCAGTAGCCACAGCCGAGGCATGCGAGCGCCGCAGCAATGAAATAGGGCTGAAATGGTGCAAGCCGCACGAGAGAGCCGATCCAGGCGCCGCTTGCTCCGAGCGTGAACAGAACCAGGGGCAGCAAGCAACACGAGGATGCTGCAACAGCCGCAACCACACTTCCGATGGCGGCAGCGCTGCGCGCCAGCGTTTCGTCTCGCGACCGCCTGATCGATTCAAGTGCCATGATCGGCTCATACCGCCAATTCGGGAATCCAGATATAAACTGCGTTCAGCATGTAGAGCCCCATCACAATGAGTGTGAGGCCGCCGGCAATTTCGAAGCCGCGGCGATATCGCGAAAAGATCTTCAGATTTTCGAGCCAACCGACTGCGAACGCGCCGAGGGCGATGGGGATCGCCCGGCCGAGGGCGAATGCTAAAAGCAGGACGACGCCGAGCGCGACTGAGCCGAGCCCGGCCGTCACTCCAAGCAGCACGACCAGCGCAGGAGTACACACCGGACAGACGGCAACCGCGAACGGAATCCCAAGAAGAAAGGCGCCCCACGCGGCAGTCGGGCGGGTTGCCTTGAAACCGAAGGAGGGCAAGGGAAGGCGGAGCCAACCCGCCCACATCAGGCCAAGCACAATCAAGAGAGGTCCGAGAACAAGACCCCATCCTCTTCCGGTAAGGTCGGCAGCCCACTTCCCGCCCAGGCCCGCCACGAAGCCGAGAAAGACATGGGTCACGATCATGCCAAGGATAAACAGCAAGCCGAAAATCAGCGCCTGGCCCTTGTCCCGGCCCTTGGTCACATAGGCGAGTGAGACGGGGATGGAAGCCAGCGCAACCGGGTTGAAGCTGAATACAAACCCAGCAACGAAGGCCACACCAATCGCAGCCAAGCCTGCATGTTCCACCGCCGCCCGCAGCGCCTCCGCGTCCATCACTTTCCTGCTCCGCTTCTTTCGGCCAGCGCTTTGCAGAGCTGTGTCCGGCTCGGGAGCGAGGTGAAAACGACCTCGCCGTTGATCACGATCGCTGGGAGCGTGATGACACCTAACTCGACAGCGGCATCCAGATTGTCGAGGACGTTTACATCGCGCCACTCGAGGCCCTTGACCGCGTCTTGTGCCGCCGCGCGAAGCTCGGACTGCCGATCCTCGCAGGCGGCGCAGCCGGGGCTATAGAACATCTCCACCTTCATGGCTCACTACACCCTTTTCGAACCATTGGCTTGCTCCAGCGCGGCGATGATCGTGCATTCTTCGACCGGCCGTTTCTCGTTCGCACACTCAGAGATCAGTTGATCGAGGGCCTTCGACATTGCTTTCATCGCCCGTATCTTGCTTTCGATCTGCAGCTTCTTTTCGATGGCTCGCGTCCGAACGTCCCCGCAACAGGCCTTCTCGCGGCTGCGCACGTCGAGGAGATCCCGGATTTCGGCCAGCGTGAACCCGCACTGCTGGGCGTGCTTGATGAAGTGGATACGACGCGCGGAATCTGGGTCATACAACCGATAGCCAGCAGGGCTTTTGCCCGCCGGCCTGATGAGACCTTCCGCTTCGTAATAGCGGAGAGTGTCGTTGCTGACGCTTGTCAGGCCAGCCAATTTGCCGATCGTGATCATGTTGTATCTCTTTGAGGCTAGTTTGAACCCTGGAGTATACTCCAGGATCAAGCTCCAGAAAGACCTATTAGGCCTTCCAAGCGCCAAGTATCAGGATCGTGAAACCGGCTGCGCGTGTGGAGTTTTGGGAGTTAGAACCGCCCGCGACGGAACCTCGGTACGGAACAGGACAAACGACAGCAGGGCGAGGCCCAATTCAACGACGGCGAACACTCCAAACGCGAGCCCGAAGCCGAAACGAAGCAACTCGCCGAAGATGAGGCTCCCGAGGCCGAAGCCGAAGAACAGCGTGAAGACGTTCAAACCCATCGCCTGTCCGGCCCGTTTGCCGCCAAGCGATGTCACGATTCCCGCGAAGAGCGGCTGGGTCATGTCGTAGCCCAGCGACAGGATCATCGCAACGACCGGCGCGAGGAGTGCGGGAAATCCGACGATGAGAGCCGCTGCCGCGAAGGCGCTGAGCAGGAGCCCGATGGGGAGCAATCGGGCTCGACCCAAGCGGTCGGCCGCCCGGCCAATGACGGGTCCAAAGAGGAAGCCCGGCACACCGTAACCCAGGAGCGCCAAACCGATTCCTACGCTCCCGAGGCCATAACGCCGCTCGAAGTAAACGCCAAGCCACGTGAAGACGCCGGAGTGGAAGATGGAATTGGCGAGGACATAGCCGTAGGTGCGCTGCCCGCGCGGCGTGCCAAGCAATTCCCGGTAGCCATTAAACAGATCGCGCAACGTGCCCAGTACCGGCAATGCCGTGTTGGCCATCACAGCTCGATAGGGCAGAAGGACCAGGAACAGCACCGCACCGGCCGCACCCACGACGAGGAATAGGCCTTGCCACCCCACGAAGGGCACGATCATCGCACCCAGAGGTGACCCGAACGCCATGCCACCGGCCATGGCACCAAACAGCCAGCCGAGCGGCCGGCCGCGCTGTTCGTAGGGATACAGCCGCCCCACCAGGGCCAGCGCCAGCGGAACGACGCCACTTGCGCCGATCCCGGTCACCAGCCGCCACATCGCGAGCTGCTCAATGGACTGGGCCGTCGCAGTCAGCATGGTGAGCACGGAGAAGGCAGCCAGCGACGCGAACATCACGCGATGAATGCCGATCCGATCCGCGAGCACCCCATAAGCGAGGGTCGAGATGCCGTAGGGGATCAGATACGCTGGCACGATGAGACCGACCGTCTCGATCGACGTTCCGAACACCTTCGACAACGCCGGTATGATCGGCGCCACCATATAGGCTTGGAAGAAGATGATGAAGGTCGCTAAAGCGAGCATCCGAAGCAGGCGCTCGCGCTTGTGGCCGTCGAGCGCGCTCGGCGCCGTTTGCTGAACTTCCATGTGACGTCCTTGCTCAGGCGGGCTGCACTGACGCGGGCATGATTGGCTGCCCGACGCTGCGGATGGCATCGAAGAAGAGCCGCGGGGTTCCCCAAAGGGAGTTGAAGAAGATCGCCGTGACACTGACCGCCATCGCCACCATCGCCCAGATCGGGTTGATCAGGCCGGTCGCCGCGATGGGGATGCCAATGCCATTGAACAGGAATGCGAGCGCAACGTTCTGGACCATCTTGCGGTAGCTGCGGCTGCTGATTTCGCGGGCCTCCGCGAGCGCATTCAATCGATTCGAGAGGATGATGATGTCCGCTGCTTCGATCGCAATATCGGTTCCGCCGCCCATCGCGATCCCGACGTCGGCCTGCATGAGCGCCGGAGCATCGTTGATGCCATCGCCGACCATCGCCACCCGGCTTCTGCTTTGAAGCTGGCGCACGATGCCAGCCTTGTCCTGCGGCAATATGCCGGCGTGGACCTCGTTGATACCGACTTCGCGAGTGACCCATTGCGCCGCACGTTCGTTGTCGCCGGTCACGAGGACTGTCCTAAGGCCCGCCCTGTGCAGGGTGGCGATGGCCTCGACCGCATCGCCTCGGAGCGTATCACCGAGGGCAATGATGCCCAACGCTCGCCCGTTCTGCGCCGCACCGATCACCGTCAGCCCCTTCGCCTCGAGAGCCTCGACGTGTGCCTGGAGCTGGCTGAGGTCGACTCGTTGATCCGTAAGGAAACGCGGATTGCCGACCACAACCTCGCAACCGCCGATCCGGGCAGTGACGCCTTTTCCCGGCAACGCCTCGAAGCTTTCGACGTCCGGGGGTGTCACGCCGCGCTCAAAAGCGGCCGTCACCACGGCCTGCGCGAGGGGATGCTCGGAAGACGCCTCGGCAGCTGCCGCCAAGGCGAGCAGTTCAGATTCGGCCGCGCCAAAGGCCTTGAACTCTCGCACGACAGGGCGTCCTTCCGTCAACGTACCGGTCTTGTCGAATACGATTTGCTTGACCAAGCGGAAGCCCTGGAAAGCCTCTCCAGTTCGCATCAGGATGCCGCGCTCTGCGGCTAGGCCAGCGCCGCGCACGATGGAGAGCGGCGCAGAAATGCCGACCGCGCAAGGATAGCCCATAACAAGGACGCTGAGACCCGCGAAGACTGCCCGCTCGATGTCGGGATGCCCGCTAGTAAGCCACGAACCGACCAGCCAGCCGATGACAGCAAGTGCCGCCACGCCGAGAACGGTGGGCGTGTAAATGCGCAGCACCCGGTCAACGAGATGCAGAATGCCGGGCTTGAGCGCCCGCGCGTCTTCCACGTGCCGGATCACTTGACTGAGGAAACTACCCTCGCCAACAGCCGCGATCTTCACGAGCAGCGTGCCGGTGCCATTGATAGAACCGCCGATCACGGTAGCGCCTTCCGTCTTTTCGATTGGGATCGACTCGCCGGTCACCAGCGATTGGTCGACGCCGGAATGTCCGCTGACCACGACGCCGTCGCCGGGAATGCGCTCGCCGGGGCGAACCCGCACGAGATCGCCGATGCGGACCTCCTCGATCGGCAATTCGACCTCTTTGCCGTCACGAACAACGCGAGCGGTCTCCGGCTGCAGATCAAGGAGACGCTTGACGGCTTGGGAACTGCGCGTCTTCACGATGAGCGAAAGCCATTCCGAAAAAATGTGGTAGGTGCCGACCATGACCGAGACGGCAAAGAACGGCGCCGTTGGGTAGTCCGGCCGATTGAGCACGAGGCCGATGATGCCGCCCGCAATGCCCGCGAACGCGCCGATCTCGAGCAGCACATGTTGGTTGAGAATGCCGCGCCGGAGCGCCTGGACGGCCATGTGAAGAATGTGCCTCCCGACCCCGAAGACGAGCGCCAGGGCGAGGGCAAATGTCAACCATGGAGCGGCGGTGACCAGATATCCGTGCAAGTTGAGATACAGTAGCGTCAACGCCATCACCGCCAGGCCGATGAAGCTCGCGGTCGCAACCCAAAATCCGGTCGATCTCAGGACCAGAAAAACAAAAGCGCCGAGGCTCAGGCACACCAGGGCCGGAAGGAAGCCAATCCAGCCTATCGACTGATTGGCAATGATCGGGATCGAGGCGACGCTCAGCACCACGGCGAAAACGAAGCGTCGTGCCTCGTTCACAAGATCACGCTCTTCCTCTTCGTATGGCCTGAGCTTGCGGGGATCGGAGATGGTGTAGCCGATGTCGCGCAGCGTTTGCAGGAACACCTCCGGGCGGGCGACGGAGGGGTCGTATTCGACGAGTGCCTGCTCATGAGTCAAGCTCACGGCCACCTTATCGACGCCCGGCAGCCGTCCCAGCGCCTTTTCGATTGTCCCGGTGCACAGGGAGCAATGCAGGCCGCCGATGCGAGCGCGAAGCTTCCGGCGATTTGGCCTCGCCGAGGGCTCTTCGCTCCATGGTGTGAATGTGGAGGCAGTTCCTGTCGCGACAGTCATTTTAAACTCCATTTGCGCTCGCCCTTACTTGCGACGGACGTTGGTCAGCGCGCGCTTTCGTCAGCCGTCTCGCGGGACAGAACCCGAAATCGGCCCCCTTCGATCACGTCCACAAGGCGGTCTTCCTGAACCGCTTGGGGATCAAAAAGGACTCGGGCCTGCCGGTCGGCGAACGAGACCGATGCCATGCGGATGCCGGGCTCCTTCTCGACGCGATTCTTGATGGTGTTCGCGCATGCGTCGCAATTCATGCCATCGATTTTGAAGATCATTGTTTTCATGGAACTTCCTCTGAAGAGAGCCTCTGTCGTTTAACGCTTGAGCACTAGGATAACCCCTGGACCTAGCTACAAGGTCAAGCGCAAGTCCGATCACGGTCAGCGAATCGGAATCCGCTCGCGGTCGGTGCCATCGGAAAGCTGGCCGGTCGAGTTACCGTCGCCCTCGAAATTGCATTGCTATCTTGTACGTGGCCGCGCCGCGGGTCTGACCTCGCGAACGACTGCAATTGGCCCAGGGCTGCCGACTTGCGCGTTGCGGTAAGTCGGCAGCTATCCGAGGTACAGCGCCGATCAAATCACGTAGGCGTCGCGCCAACCGAAATGCGAGACCAACATGGCCGAGCGGCCAGCATACAGTGCTGGCAAAGCCGCCGAACAAGGTCAGCGTTGTGATCGCCGTGCGCGCCTGTTGACCGAAAAGGCGACCGAGCGTCGCGAAGGCTGCGTCGTAGAGGCCGGCGCCCATGCCGACGCCGAGGACGAGCTCGAGGCGACATAGAGCGCAGGCGACGTCCAAGTTCCCAGCACTCGCCGACCGTTCGATCTCTCCTCACACGATCCGTCACACCACGGCGATGCACCTGCCGCAATCAGGCGTGGATATCGCCGTGATCGCGCTGCGGCTCGACCACGAGCACCCCAGCACACACATTTACATGTACATGAAGGCAGACCTCGCCATGAAGGAGGGGGTACTGAGCCGAGTCCAGCCGATCGCCAGTGCGCCCGCGCGGTATCGGCCGCCCGACCAACTCACAGTCTTCTTGCAATCGCTGTGATTATGCGCAGCCCGATCCCGGCCGGGCTGCGCAAAACCAGGCGTCCTCAATCCGACATGTTCATAATCTCCCACGGATCATAATCGTGAACGATGGTGTCCTCGTCGCCGTCGTACTCGCTCGCGACCATCACGCCGAAGGCGTCGTCGACTTGGAAGAGCACCACGGGCACCATGAGAGTGCGAGCGAGGGCGAAGGCGTTTTCCTGGGCGAGGCTGAGATTCTGCGACATCGTGAGGCTCCCGTCTTGGGGCGGGGACCATCCCCGCTCGACAGGCGCCGATGTGTCCGGGCGCGGCCGCGGTCACCTCGCAGGCGAAGCCGGAGAGGTCGCACGCTTGCGTAGCGAACCCCTAGCGGGTTGGTCGTGGAAGGCCGCGGCCGGACCAAGGAAAGCCCATTCGAAAGCGGGGTGGTCCCTCCCCGGACGCATGGGGCCGGCCGTCGCGGTGTCGGCCGGAGTATCACCGCCGTCTCGCCGGCGCGGTACGCGCGTGCCTCCTTCCCTTGTGACGACAACGGGTGGTGGTGGGTTCGCTTGGAAGCGCAGGGGCGGACATCGCGAGGCCACCTCCGGTTCGGCCTATTCCGTCCGCTCGGGCGAGCGGTCCTGGCTCGCCAGGTCGAAGAAGCGTGTAAACTCGCCCTGGAACGTGATCGCCACGGTCGCCGTCGGGCCGTGCCGCTGCTTGGCGATAATCACTTCCGCCTCGCCGCGTGCGTCGCGCATCGCGCCTTCCCAGGCGAGGTGTTCCTCGGTTCCTGGCTTCGGCTCACTGTTCTTGAGGTAGTACTCCTCGCGATAGACGAACATGACGACGTCGGCGTCTTGTTGGATTGATCCAGACTCGCGGAGGTCCGAGAGTTGCGGCCGCTTCTCGTCGCGGTTCTCGACGCCGCGCGAGAGCTGGGAGAGCGCCACGACCGGGACATTGAGCTCCTTGGCGAGCGCCTTCAGGCCCATGCCGTGACCTCCTGCACGCGGTTCTGCGCGCCGCGCTGCGGCTTGCCCTGCATGAGTTGGATGTAGTCGACGATGACGAGGCTCAGCCCGCGCTGCCGCTTCAGACGCCGCGCGCGTGCCGCGAGCTGTGCGATCGAAAGCGCGCCGGTTTGGTCGATGAACAGCGGTAGCCGGCGCATGCTCTCACGGACATGGAGAAGCCTGTCGAATTGCGTCTCCTCGATCTCGCCGCGCCTGATACTGGACGAGGAGACCTCAGCCTGCTCCGCTAGCACGCGCGTGGCGAGTTGCTCCGACGACATCTCGAGCGAGAAGAACGCGACGCTGTCCGGCCGCTGTGCCGTCGCGTTGCGCTGCGCAGCCGGCTGCCGGGCGCTCGCGACGTTGAACGCGATGTTCGTAGCGAGCGACGTCTTCCCCATGCCCGGACGGCCAGTGATGACGATGAGGTCGGTCGGCTGCAGGCCGCCCATCTTCGCATCGAGGTCCTTGAAGCTCGTAGCAAGCCCCGACAGGCCGCCGTCGCGCTGCTACGCCAGCGCCGCCCGGTCGATCGCCGTGTCCGCCGCGGCGTCGAACGTCTCGAATCCTCCGCCGTACCGCCCCGTCTCAGCGATCTCGTACAGGAGTTGCTCGGCATTCTGGATCTGGTCTCCCGGCGCTGTCGACGTCCGCATCGAAGGCGGTGGCGAGCATGTCCTCGGCGACCTTGATCAGTTCGCGGCGCACGGCGAGGTCATAGACGGTCCGGGCGTAGTCGGGCGCGTTGATGACGGTCATCGCCTCGGCGGCTAGCCGCGCAAGGTACTGTGCAGCGGTAAGGCCGGCGATGTCGAGTGTCGCTGGCAGGAATGTCTTCAGCGTGATGGGGCTGGCGACTCTGTTCGACTGGATGAGGTCGGCTGCGATCTCGAATATGCGACCGTGTAGCGGCTCGAAGAAGTGGTTCGGCTTCAGGAAGTCTGCGACGCGGTGGAACGCGTCGTTGTTGATGAAGATGGCGCCGAGCAGCGCTTGCTCCGCCTCGATGTTCTGCGGGAGCTCGCGATAGGCGGGAGCATCAAGTGCCCTGAGTTTCGGTGCGGCTTCTGCCACGTTTTTCTCGTTCGCCGTCCCCATTGTTGAAGCGTTGTCTTGGTTACGCCGCGATGCGGCGGCGAATCGACCCTCGACAGCAGAGTTTAACTTCGACAGGCGTGAATCCAATCGCCGAAGTCGTGGCGCCGCGTCAGGGATGGCAGCCCGCCCGGGGAAGACCCGCGACGCGGGGCTTCAGCGCAGCCGCCAGCCCGGCCCCGAAGGGGCGACGCCCAAACCAGACCCGCGCACCCTACACTGCACTTTATCCCGCAGCCCTGCCTGCGCACCCAGCCGCAGCGGCATTCTCCGGGATTCTTCCGGTCGCTCAAGCATTTGCTTCAGCGCCATGTGGGATTGCCCCGCGAATCCATCTGGAACGCGGCCTCGCAAGGGGCTATGAGTGGCTCGGGGCAGTACGCGCTGTCCTGGGGCGTCGAAACCCCACTGTTACCGGTTGGTGCCGGCCGTTACGGCACCGCACTCCTTGACCTTATGGTCGGGGAGCCTGTGGCGTATACAACAGGCTCTCCGAGCTAAAGGCCATAGGGCCGTGTAACAGCGGTTTCGAACTCCCCGATCACCAAGAGTCAGAGAGGTCCGTTTGCGGGGGCGTACCGCAGACATGACCTGTCGGGAGAGATCGAGTGGCCAGTGGCAAGGAGCGACGCGACAATCCGCTCGAATCGCGGGCGGTCGCTGCCCACCGCGCCTACGTCGAGGCGCTGGCGGAGTGGGAGCGTGCGTATCACTCGGCAAGTTGCCCGATCTGCCGGCCCGAAGGCGTCAGCGACGCGGAGCATACACGTCGCTGTGAGTCCGCCGAAACTGAGAAGGAGCGCCGACGAGTCGTTTTCCGAGATCTCTGTGACGAACTAGGCTACGTGCCATCGGGACATGGCATCACGCTTCCATCCGAAGGAATGTCGTGCCCGCGCCGGTGCGACCACTAGGGAAGCATACATTCTTTGATTCATGGCCTGAATCAATCGCAAGCGACTGATTCATACTTAGTATTGGACAGGGATCGGAACCGGCGGGATGATTCGCGATGTCTCGTTTCAGCAATCCCAACCGCGCGCCCTTGAACATCCTGCTGGAGCGGATTGATCCCGCCGCAACATGGCGCGCTTTTACGTCCTGTCCATCGAACCAACACTGTTCGGCGATCATGCCCTGATCCGAGGCTGGGGACGGATCGGGTCGATAGGCCGGCAGCGCAGGGAATTCTTTGCGGACGACGCTTCGGCCGGCGTCGCGCTCGAGACCTGGTTGGCCCGAATGCACCGGCGTGGCTATTGCCCGCGCCCATCGCGGGCCTGATCGCGAAAATCGCAAAAAGGACCCCAAATTCGTCGCGTCGCTCGCGCGCAATGGAGCTTAAGCTCCATACCCGTCTCGCGACCGTCATGACCAACTCGGCTTGTCCTACAAGCCGAGGAGTTTGTCATGCTCATGGTCATTCCCGGCTCGGACGTCAGTCGGCACGCGACGCTGATGGACCGAGCCTTCCGCTTCCGCCATGCCATCTTTGTCGAAGAAAAAGGCTGGGAGGAACTGCGCCACCCGGACGGGTGCGAGCGTGATCGATTCGACGACGCGCACGCAATCCACCAGATATGCGTGCGCGGCGACGACATCGTCGGTTATCAACGGCTGCTGCCGACCACTCGACCGCACCTGTTGAGCGATGTGCTGACGGATTTATGCCGCCGTGCTCCGCCTCGCGGAGCGCGCGTGTTTGAATGGACGCGCTTTTGCGTGGCGCATGGCCACCGCGAGATGCGGCCGCGCGGCGATAGCCCTTTTCTCGAACTTGCGCAGGGCGTCGTCGAATGGGGAATGGCGAACCGGGTCGACACCGTCACCGTCGCGATCGATTGGCGGCTGATGGTGATCGCCATGCAGTTGCGCTTTTTTGTGCGGCCACTCGGCTTTCCAAAACGCATCGGCCGCGACGAGGTCGTCGCGCTGCGGATGTCTTTCAATCGCGAAACCCTCGACACCATCCATGCCGCGCGCGGCAGCGGCGAGCCGGTCCTGGCCGCGCCTTGGCCTACGGCGGCGTGACCGCAGCGAAACGAAAGAGGAGGACGTGGTTGTGATACGAACCGCCGATACCAAGATCGTCGCTGACGAGCTGCACGCCCGCTATGACCATTGGCGAGCGGTGACGTTGATCGGTCGCACCCTGCAGAAGGCGCTGTTCGCCGGCCGGTCCGACGAAGTCGTATTCTGGGCGCTGGTTCACGCGCATTATCGGGGCGGCGACCTTTGTCCCACGACAGAAGAACAGCTCAATTTTTTCGCGCCGTTCATCATACGCGATCCTTCAGAGATGAACTGAGCGATCTGCCGCCTCGAGTCGGACGAATTGAGCACGATCGAGGCGGCAATTGTTCCCGGCGCGGGCCGCCTCAGTGCGACATCAGGACAGGCATCGAGATGTTATCGAGGAGTTGCTCCGAAACACTTCCAAAGAGCGATTCCCAAAGCGGTGAGTGTCCGTATGCTCCAGCGACAATCAAATCCGATTGATCGCGATCGAGACATGCGAACATCGCATCGATCGCGTCCCCCTGCGTGGTGTCGCGCCAACCATCGACGGTCACCTTGACGTCATGTCGTTCCAGGTGGGGCGACCACGTCCAGAACCTCGGTGCTGTGTGGATCGAAGTCGGCGGCGAACACAAAGAGAGAAACACTCTCGGCCTTGGTGAGCATGGGCATTGAGTCATGCATGGCGCGGGTCGATTTGCGGCTGAAATTTCACGCCAAAAGGATCCTGCGGCCGATCGGATCCTCGGCCTTCCATGCTGTTAGCAAGATCAGCATCGGGACACCCGCCGTCAGCAGAACATCTTTGGGGACTGCAGCGGCCGCGAGATCAGCGCTGCCGACATAGGGCTGGCTTGAGATGATGAGAGATCTGCGCAATGCGACGACAGGTCTTGAGCAGTCTTCGCTGACGTTCCAGCGACCCGGCACTCGGCTTCAACGCCAGCGGCGCGAACCAACTGCTCGAAGGTATCCTCGATAGCTTGCGCCTGTTCTCGTCTTTCGCCATCGAGCGCTTCGGCCGTGCTGATATCGACGCCGATCAATTTCGCTTTATGGTGTTTGGCGATGTTGATCGCGGTAAGGACGCGGCTTTCGTTCAGCTCGCTGGCATCCAGGTAAACGACAATGTCTCTGTAAGGCATATTCCCTCCGCAAAAACGCTCGACCACTTGTCAGTGGAGAGGATGCTACTGTTGCGTAGGGATCATCAGCCCAGAAGAGGCGGTTGAAGGCGGAGCCCATCACCATCCCGCTGAACGCACGCCCGTTGTTATTGTTCCATCCTCGCGATCGTAACGGACTTATGTCCCGTCTAGACATCGGTCGGGTTGACGACGATTGAGGCGCTCGATGCAGTCGGCGGGTTGGCGGCGATGCCGGTCGAGGTCGGGAAGTCGCCCGGCCCGGAGGGTCCGCAAACGGCTTGGCCGTCCTGGCAGTTTGGATCTGCCATGGCGCGTGCATTGTTTGCCATCTTGCAAATAGTTGTGCCGTTGATATCGGCGAAGCCTGAGCATGTGCCGGAATTCAGCATCTTCTGACAATTGCCAGTGCCGAGTTGAATGCAGGCGGCTATAAAACTGGCGTCGACCTTCTGGCCGTCGAAGGTCGACATCGATGCCAATTGCCTGACAGCGGGCGAATTGTAACCGTCGTTGGTTAGCCTGGCCCAGGCGTCGACTTGGTCCTGGAGCGACATGCAGCCGTAGCCGGCCCGATCAGTTCCGGCGTATTTCTGGACGTTGGCATTGTTGAGTTGGAAAATGCCGGTGCAGCAGCTGCCATTATAGTTGCCTTTGTTGCCGCCCGACTCGAAGCGTCCCAGGCCGCCGAGCGAGCAAGACGTTCCTTTCAGGTCATCCCGCAACGGGGAGTTCCTCACGGCGTTGGTGATGTCCTGGGCGGAGTAGTTGGTGCGCTCGCAGTATTGCGCGGCCGTCGCTGGCCCGGACGCACTCAACAGAACAGACCCACAAAGTATGATGGTGAGCAACAGACTGACCAGTTGCGTGCGCATGCTTCTCCTCCAGATCGCAGGGCGTTATTTGAGCGAGTAGGTCCGCGCGCAACTCGGCACGTCGCGGCCTCCGATGCTCGTGCGCAAGCTGACCGTGCCCGCGGCCGGGTCGTACCGCGTGAAAGAATTGTCGTTGCGGTTTTTCGCTGGAAGGTCCGGGTCGGCGTGGTCGACGTAGCAGCCCGTGTCTGACTTGATGGCGAGCACCTTGCCATTCTCGATGGTGACAATGCGGAGCGGACATGTCGATGGCTCGATGCCGGCGCCCTTGTCGTTGGCTCCACTCTCGCAAGCACGAGAAAGGGCCGTGCTGACGATGATCGTGCGGTTGCCGTCGCGGTAGGTCGATGCGAGCGCGGTCACGAGCGCGTTGCGTCCGGCGAGAGGCCGCTTGAGCTCATTGGTGACGTAGGCGTTTGCCTCGCGGATCACGTCCGGCCAGACGAGCGTCTGCAACGGATCGGTCGTCGAGGGGACCTGAAAGTCGTGATAGCTCATCGCCTGCCAGCCGCCGGCGTTTTGCGCCGGCGCGACGCTCGGGAGAGCGAACAGAGCGACGATCGCCAAGGTGAATGTTGCACGCATCGAAGCCTCCTGATGCTGAGATCGCTTGCCGACAAGCCACGGCCGCTGGCGCGGTCCAGGCCGCGCGGGAGCGCGCCCGCAGGGCCCGCCTTGACGGCGGCAGCGATCGTGGCACGATTGTCGTGAGCGACGGAATCTCATGGCGGGTAGAGCGCGATATTTTGCGAGCAACCGTCGACAACCTGGTGATCGATGATGATCCCGGTCCTCACCGTCTTGGTGGCTACGTCATACGAAGCGTAGGAAGCTGTTCGTTCCCGGTCGCCGTCCTCAGAGGCGGGCGTCGTTGCAAGCTCGAGGAAACAGGCGCGGCCGCCATCGAGTGTCCGGACTTGTACGCCCTCGTAGATGGCGATCCGCAAGGGACAGAGTTTGATGGTGATGCCGGCGGCCGCACGCATCTCCTTGAGGGTACAGCCGGTGGCCGTGTCGAGGATCGAGAGCACGACGGCCTTCGCGGGACTCCAGATCACGAAATGGGCTTCGGTCGCTGGGGCGTTGCCGCCTGCGAAGCGAAGGTCGCCACGCGCTTGGTACGCGCGATTGTTAGCGTCGATGACGTCCTTCCAGATATCGAGGTAGGTGGCGGTTTGCGGTGCCGGCGTCTGCAAGTTCGCATACGACATCAACCGCCAAGTGGCGGGGTCAGGTGTGATTGCTTGTGCATGCAAGCTGGCAACAGCGTCGAACATCATCATCCCCGCGAGCGCTGCAGCTGCGCATCGGCGTTTGAGCGGCAAGAAACCCGGTCTATAACATCTAATATATTGTCCTATCGCTTGGGACGCCAGTTCTTGACCCACCGCTCCCCTCCTATTCGTAGCGGGGTCGGCCAGGCACCCACCACCAAAAGTCCTTTGGCGAGCGCTCTCGGTTGCGCCATGGAACAGCGGTTCGTGCCGGATAAACCGGCTGCATATTCCAGACGGCGCCGTAATAGTAGAAATTTGCCGTCTCGCGCCGCGTGCGGCGCCCAGAACTGTCCAGGAAGTCCGTTGCGCAATGGACCACGGGCCCGCGATAGCGCGTAACTCGAACTGTCAACTCGTCGAGCGCGCCCGGCTTGCAGCCGAACAGCCAGATCGACGCAGGATAGGCACCGTCCGGTGGGCCCATCGCGAGCAGACGGCGATAGGCAGCGTTTGCCTCGGGCTGGGTTGGGTACGGAAACAGCTCGGTAAGAACCGGCGCGAAGGTTGATCGATCCGGCGCATATTCGAGACGGCCAGGTTTGACTCGGTCGGGAACGTAGAGAGGTTCAGGGATCGGCGGCCCGGCGTCGGGAGAGGGTGCGGCCGGAGCAGCGCAGCCAGCCAGCACAATCAGAAGAGACATCGCAAGACATTCACCTCGGCGCATCATGGCATCGACTCGTCGCGCGCCGTCGACCGCGATTTTGAATCGCGGCTGGCGCGCCAGTCCCACGGCATCTGGAAAGTGCTCGACCACAAGCCGCGGTAGGCCTTTCGCGCGTCTTGCTCGATGAGCGCATAGCTGCGAATGCCCGGGTCATCCGGCGTCGCCGGCATCGCGACGGCCACGCCTTCGCGCACCATGTCGGCAGCGATGTCTGGATGGCCGGCGGAGGCGCATCGCACCAGGTGTTCGCCAGCGGCCTCGCGCAAGGTCGTGCACGCAAGCCACGCGTTGAGGGTTGCCGTGACCAACCAAGCCGTCGCCATCGTCCCGCAGGGCCAGGACTGGCGGCCAAGGCGCGCCGACTGGTCCGGCGTGCAGGTGTCAATGCCGTACAGCCGGTACACTTCACGCGTCTCGATATCGCGGAAGCGCGTGCCGTCGATCACCTCAACGCGAAGAGGCGGCGACTGCACAGCGGCCTTCGGTGAATAGACGCCAGGCGCCGTGGCGGGCGTCTGCGCGAACCCGGGCGAACCGTTTAACAAGACCAGGCTCGCCAGCATGCCGCGGACCAGGCTAGGCGGCCGCATCGTCACGCGAGCCGAGGTCGAGCTTGTGGAAGACGTTGGCGATGATGTCGGTCGTATAGACCGTCTCGCCGTCCTTTTTGTAGGAGCCGTCAGCAATGCGGCATTCCGCGTAGACAGCGTCGCCCTTGGCGACGTGCGCAATCGCCCACTCGGCCGCTTTCTCATTGAGAATGGTGACCGTCACCCAGTCGGTCTCCTCACGCCGCTCGCCTTTGCCGTCGGTCCACGCGCGGTCGGTCGCGACATTGATTTTGGCGGCCTTGTTGAAAGCCTTGGGCGTCTGGCCAACACGGCCGCGCAGGATGAACAGGTTGGTGGTCCTCAAGGCTTCTCTCCTGTTGTGGTGGCTGGAATTGAGGATGTCGGCGGCGATGGCGGCGCCTGTTCGTGAAGTGCGCGCAAGATGATCGCGTTCGGATCAGGGAGGTCGGGAAAAGCCCACAGGCCGGCCTTTGCGCGTTGCGCGACGAGCTGCGCAACGAAGTAGGGAGCGTGGACAGGCTGGCCATCGGGTTTCAAGGCGGCGAAAGCGAAACCCGTGGCGATCAGCGCCGTCCCAAGGTCGATGCGCGATCCGGCACCTGCGCCCGCTACGCGGGTTGCGACGCAGAAGACGAAGACGGTCCTGGTTTCGGGCTGCTCTGCGGCGTCGTAGCACTGCGGACGCAGATCGCGTGTGAGCGCGACCAACATCGCCAGGGACGCCTCCCCGCAATCCCGCCGGAGCCCATGTGCATTGGTGAAACTCGTGCCCCGCAGGCAGGACTGGACGCCATAAAGCCGGTAGGTGACGCCGGCGTCTGACCAACTGTCACCGGTGAGATAGAGAGCGCTCGCCGGAACGGGAAACCAGCGGGATGCCGGCGCCTGCGCGAAGGCTGTGCTCAGCGAGAGCAACGAGGCTGCTATTCCGGCAAGCAGACGAGCGCGGCTCATCTCAGTAGCCCTGCAGGGAAAAGTAAAAGCGCTGCGTGCCGTTCGCGGTGCTGATATCGACGTAGTAGGGCTCGTTGCGCGGATCGCGTGCCGTCATGGGGTAGGTGGTCGTGCAGCCGCCATCGCCGCCGGAGCAGGCCTGCTGCGGCTTCGATAGGTCGGCGCACAGCCTGCCATTGGGCGCCGGTGTAACTCCCACACCGCCGTCGGACCCCAGCTGAACCGCCGTCAAGCCTGCGGGGCACGCCTGATAGGGCTCGTAGCCAAGCCCACTGGCGTTTCCCTCGGAGCAGGACGGCCAACCGCCGCCTTTCGCCAACTGGCGAAACAGCATCTGCATGACGGGGACGCAATAGGGAATGCCTGACCAGCTTGGTGCGCTGGCGGCCGCACACAGCAGCACCTTGCAGCCGAACGACGCGTCCTGGGCGTGCCCGCGCTCGGCCGCGCCAAGCCAGCAGAAAAGGCCGACGCTCACCAAAAGGGCTGCACTGCGCTTCATCGCACCACCTGGACCGAGAGCAGGGGATCATATGGCTTATCCTGTTGCCAAGGTATCAACATCTAATATATTGTCTATCAGAAAATGGAGCGGGGGGTGGCATGGCGATTCGCATCGCGGCAATCGGGTTCAGCATTCTGGTAGCTCTCGGTGGCGCGCATGCGCAGGATGCCGCGAAGCCTGCGCGCCTCGCTGCCGTCGATTCGGACGGGAGGGTGCTTCCGGTTCAACCAAAGACAGCGCCAGCTGAACGCATCGACAGCGGCTTTGCTGCGGTCTCGCCGTGTGCTGACGCCAAGGCGATGGCGCCCGGCGACGCGCGTGCTCTCGTGCTGAAGATCGCGGCCGAGGAGAGTTTCTATCCGGATTTCGTCCAGGCCGTCGCCAAGAACGAAAGCCACTTCAATTCGATCGCCCTCTCAGGAAAGGGCGCATTCGGCCTGATGCAACTGACGCGCGAGACCGCCCGACGCTTCAAAGTCGACCTTTGCGACCCTGCCGAGAACGTGCGGGGTGGTGTCCGGTTTCTCCGCGCCCTGCGCGAGAAGTACCCGAATCCGCTTTTCATCCTTGCCGCCTATAACGCCGGCGAGAGCGCGGTCGAGGAGAACCGTGGCGTCCCTCCTTTTCCCGAGACCGTCCGCTTCGTCGCGCAGGTCATCAACGACTTCTATGTCTGGCCGACGCCGGCCGGAGCGCGCGGTCCTCTCGATCGCGATCGCACAGATCGCCCCGCGGACCTGATTGAGCTGGGCGCGCCAAGCGACGCGACCACTGCGGTTAAAACTGCGCCGCAGCCACGCTGGAACGATGGATTCGTCATGCATGTCGACTGAAACGGAGAATCAGATGAAGAGATCGTTGTCGCGCTGGCCGATCGCCGGAATGCTGTTGTTAATCGGCGTTGTCGATGCGGCAGCGCAGTCGAGCGGGGGCACGCTGCAACCGGTGCAGTCGACGTTGACGCAGCTGGTGTCGGCGCTGACGGGCCCCATCGCCACGGCGCTCGCGACGCTGGCCGTCATCGCGTGCGGCTTCTTTGCCTGGTCAGGCCGACTGACCTGGGGCATAGCCGGCAGCGTCATCTTCGGCATCGTATTGGTGTTCGGCTCGGCGCAGATCGTCCAATTCTTCCAGTCGGCGGTCGGCCAATGACGGAGAACGAACTCGAGGACCCGCTGATCACCCCGCTCGTCAAAGCGCTCACGCGGGCGCCGACGCTGATGGGGGTCCCGTACATGTATTTCATGTTCAACGGCGTGGTCTCGAGTGTGTGCTTTCTCATCTCTCACAACCTCTTTATGCTTCTGGTCGCGATCCCGCTGCATCTGTTCGGCTTCGTCATGACGCTGCGCGATGACCGGATCTTCGAAATCCTGTTCGTGAAGTCCACCAAATGCCCGCCTCGGTCGCGCGCGTTCTGGGCGGCCGACAGCTATTCGGCGTGAGGGGCGGAATGGTCGCACGCGCCCTGCTCGATGAACTCACCTTCGGCGCCGTGTCGCGACGCGAACGTCCCGTCGCTTCGCACCTGCCTTACACGCGCCACGTCGACGACCACATTATCAAGACCCGCGACGGCCTGGTCCTGACCGTCCTCAAGCTCGACGGCTACTCGTTCGAGACCTCGGACATGAGCGAGGTCAATTCGCGGTTGCTCGGCCGCAACGACGTGGTCCGCACGCTGGCGAACTCCCGGTTCGCGCTCGCAGCCCACATCATCCGCCGCGAGGTGCAGCCGCGTATCGAATCGACGTTCGACAACCCGCTCTGCCGCGAGCTTGACGCGCGCTACGACGCGGCGCTGTCGAAGCGGCGCATGTTCGTCAACGACATCTACCTGACCATCGTGCGTCGGCCCCTTCAGGGTCAGGCCGGCACCTTCGACGCGATGCTGACCAGGCTGCTTGGCCGCAAGGACGAAGCTGGCGCCTCCGTTGCCGCGCAGACGGCCCTGACGGAGCTGCGCGACGCCGCGACCGCTGTTCGCGAAAATCTGGCCGGATACGGTGCGCGCCAACTCGGCGTCGTGCGGCGGGATGGCGTCTGGTTTTCGGAGCCGCTGGAATTCCTGGTCCAGCTTGTCAACGGCGGCATTCCCCGCCCGATGCACCTGCCACGCATGGACCTGTCAGACGCGCTCTCGACGAAGCGCATCTTCTTCGGCCGCAACGCCATCGAGGTTCGCGGGGCGGGACCGGAAGACACGCGGTTCGGCGCGATGGTCTCGATCCGCGAGTACCCGTCGCAGACGGGGCCTGGCTCGTTCGACAACCTGCTGCGCGTCCCGCACGAGTTCATTGCCACGCAGACCTTCGCTATCGTCGACCGGCCGGAGGCGGCCAAGCAGATCGACCGCGTCTCACGCCAGGTCGACATGTCGGACGAGGCCGGCTCCATCGTCGCCGAGCACCTCAACGACGCGCGCGACGAACTTCTCGCCTCCGAAGCGATCTACGGCGAGCACCACATGACGGTGATGTGCCTCGGCCGCGACCTGCCGGAGGCCGGAGCGGCGGTCACCGCGGTCGGCGCGGCGCTCACCGACCGATCCGTGATCTGGACGCGGGAAGACCTCAATTGCGAAGCGGCCTTCTGGGCGCAGCTCCCCGGGAATTTCCAGTACATCGCCCGCAAGGCGGTGATCTCGTCGAAGAACTTCGCGGGCTTCACGTCGCTCCACAACTACCCGAGCGGTCGCCCGGACGGCAACCATTGGGGACCGGCGATCTCGGTGTTCGAGACGACGTCGCAGACCGCCTACTACTACAACCACCACGTCCGGGACATCGGCAACTTCACGGTCGTCGGACCGACCGGATCGGGCAAGACGGTCTTCCTGTCGTTCATTGCGGCGCAGACGCAGCGCGTCCAGCCTCGGCCGAAACTGCTGTTCGTCGACAAGGATCGCGGCGCCGAGATCTTCATCCGCGCGCTCGGTGGCCAGTACGAGACTTTGGTTCCTGGCGAGCCGACCGGCTTTAACCCGTTGTCGCTGCCGGACACCGCGCCCAACAGAGAATTTCTCTACCAGTTGTTTGCGTTCATGCTGAAACCTGCAAACGGTGCGGACCTCAGCGCGTCCGAGGAGCAGGTCATCCGCAACGCCATCGCGGCGGTGCTTACCGGCGGCCCGGCCGGCCGGACCCTGAAGGCGTTCTCGACGCTGCTGCGCGGACGCATCCGCGCCGGGGAGGGCGATCTGCTGGCTCGCCTCGAAAGCTGGATGCGACCGGACCAGCGCGGTTGGCTGTTCAACAACGAGGAGGACCAGTTCTCGCTGTCGAGCGTGTTCGGGTTCGACATGACGCGGGTGCTCGACGATCCGGTGATCCGCACCGCGGCGCTGATGTACATTTTCCACAGGACAGAAGAACTCCTCACCGGCGATCCCGTGATGATCTTCCTCGATGAGGGCTGGCGCCTTCTCGACGACGACGTGTTCGCGTTCTTCATCCGCGAAAAGCTCAAGACCATCCGCAAGCAAAACGGCATCGTAGGCTTCGGCACGCAGTCCGCCGCCGACATCGTCCGGTCGAAGGCCTCGAACACGCTGATCGAGCAGACGAGCACCAACATTTTCTTTCCAAATCCGAAGGCCGACGACGAAAGCTACCAGAAGGCTTTCCGCCTCTCCGGGCGGGAGGTCGCCTGGATCCGCAGCACGGTCCCGGAAAGTCGTTCCTTCCTGATCAAGCATGGCCGCGACAGCGTCGTGGCGCGGCTCAACCTCGCCAGCATGCCTGACCTGATCAAGGTTTTGTCCGGTCGCACCGAAACGGTCGCCGAGCTCGACGCGCTGCGCGCACGCGTCGGAGATGACCCGGCGAGATGGCTGCCGATCTTCATGGGAAGGAGCGAGGAATGAAGCTTGGGCTAGTGCTCACCATTGCGATCGTCGTGTCAGGTGTTGCGCCGGCGCTCGCGGACATTCCCGTCGACGACGCCGCACAGTTGACGCAGCGCTCGCTGACCGCGGCGACGAATGTCAAGCTTGTGCCGGTGACGACGCAGCGACAGGACGCCAACAGCGGCGTCAAGTGCGCCGTCACCACCGGCAAGAAGGCAAACATCACGAACCCCACGGTGCAGCCGCAAAGTGGCGCTGGCAGTCAGGCGATCCAGTCTTACGCTCCCGACATGCCGGCGGCGCCCGACCCAGCCGCGCAGGGCGCCGCGCTCAACAGCCAGACGCTGTTCAAGTCGAGCGGCGACGTCGTGGCGGGCCTCGACGCCAGCCGCTCGACCATGGCGGCGGCGCAATCGGGGTTCCAGGCAGCCGGGCAGCAGGTCGGCACTGCGCCGACGGTGATGGCGGCGATCGACATGAACAGCGCGGCGCGGCTGCAGAACAACCTCGCCTGGAATAATGCGATCGGCTCGGCCAATCTCTGGGTGACGGCGCTGAACGCGTTGAACCTGGCGATGACGAGTGACATGAGCCGGTCGGCGCTCGGCATGCGCGCGACGACCAGCGCTGCGCAGCCAGCACCTGGATCGGCCTGCCCGACCGGCATGGCCGGCTCCGGGACCGCAGCCGATCCTTGCCGCACGCCGTCGACGTGTTCGACGACGCCGCCAGGTTCGCCGCCAGACCCGGCGTGCGTGAGTGCGCGCTACGTCGACACCGACGGCAACGTCATCTTCTATCTCGCCAGAGCGCAGAACGCGGTCGCGACCGCGGGTGCGGACCCTGCGTTGACAGTCGCCGATGTGACAGCGGCGCTCGCCGCGATTTCCGCCAACAGCCGATAGGGAGGTCCCGATGCGTGGAATTTGTTTGCTCATCATTTTCACGTCGCTGCTCGGCGCGATGCCGGCAATGGCGCAGGTCCCTGTGATCGACAGCGCCAATCTTTCGAAGGCGCAGCAGATCGCGACCAGCACCCAGCAGATCCTCAACGCCGACCAGCAGATACTTCAGTTCACGCAAAAGACCTTGCAAGCCGTGACAGGCGACCGCTCTTCACAGGCCCAGGGCACGCTCGCCCAAATGGCGCTCGGCGGTGGCTTCTCGATGGCGCAGGCGCCTTCCCTTGGCTCGGTGATCTCGGGTGGAGCGTTGTCGTTCGCCGGGATGGGATCGGCATCCCAGAATATTGTGTCAACCCTGATCAACGGGTTGCAGTTGGTGCAGACCATCACCGGCCTCGTCAGCGGCCAGGCCCATCCCGCGGACACAGCCTATAAGAATTCAGTCAACGTGGCTGCCACGCTCTCGGGGCTGATCAACTCGACGCAAAGCGCCGTGCAGCAGCGATCATCAGCCTTCACCCAGGGCGGCCAGCAGATCGGCCAGGCGCAGGACCTCAAAGGCAGCGTCGACCAGAACACGCAAGTGCAAATCCAGACCGGGCAGACGATCAACGAGCTCAACGGCGTCGTCAACAACGCCGCAGCAGCCGCCAATCAGGCCAACCTCGACCGGATCGCGGCGGAGTCGTCGGCCGCCCGGGCGATGAAGTTCACGCAGCAGTAACGCGGGGAAGCGGCGTGTCGAAGCGTAGTCTTGTTCTTGTGATCGTCGCCGCGGCTATCGCTCTTGCAGTTGGCCGATACGCGCTGGTGCGAGCACCAGGGCCCTCAGCCGAAGCCGGCGCAAGCGCCCAACAAGACGAAGCGGCGAAGGCTGCCTCCCGTGCCATGACGTTCACCCAGCCGAAGGCGCCCGCCCAGTGAGGACCGTGTTCGCGTTTATCATTTTGACGTTCGCGGCGCTCGTGCTGGCTGGGTGCGCCTACAAGCCGCTGAAGGCGCCCTGTTCTCCTGACGAGGGCGGCGCACCGCTCGCATATTCCGCCATGCCGTCGCCCGCGCAGCCCGAGCCCTTCAAGGCCCTCGATAGCTGCGGTCCCATGCGGCCGATCTGAGAGGGACGATGGCGAACACGTTCAACATCACGACGCTTCTCCAATCCGTGGACCAGCTCGGCCAGAACTACGTGTCAACCGCCTACCAGGCGCTGGCGAACGCGGCGACCTCCGGCGGCGCGACGAGCGTCGCCGGCCTGCTGCTCACGCTCTATGTCGTCTTCTGGGGCGTTGGAATCTGGCAAGGCACGGCGACGGGCGGTCCGGCCGATCATGCGTTTCGGCTGTTCCGCGCAGTGCTGATCTACACCATGGCCACGAAGTGGGGCGACTTCCAGACGCTGGCGTATAACTTCCTCAATGACGGCCCCTCAGCCATCGGCAACGCGCTGCTCAGCGCCGTCACCTCCACCAACAACACCGGCACATCTGCCAACTTGAACTCGGTCAATGGCGTTCAGTCGGCATTGCAGAACATGTGGGACACGACGAACAGCGCGACCGAGGCGTTTCTGCAGAATGCCGGCATCACCAACTGGGGGCCCTATATCTTCGCCGCGGTGTTCTACGTGGTGATGGCGATTCTGATCGGCTTCGCGATCTTCCTGATCGTGTTGTCGAAGATGTTCATGTGGCTGCTACTGGCGCTGGCGCCGCTGTTCATCATCCTGCTGCTGTTCGGCGTCACGACCCGGTTCTTCAGCGGCTGGATGAGTTCGCTGGTTCAGTATTTCCTGGTCCAGGTGCTCGTCTACGCGTTCCTGGCCTTCTACGTCTCGCTCATCCAACAGACGATCGACACGCTGAACGGCGTCGCCAACTCCAAATCCGCCACCTGGGCCACCATCGGCCCGGTCGTGCTCCTCGCCATCATCGGCATCCTGCTGCTGAGCCAGATCAACAATGTTGCGGCTGCGATCGCCGGCGGCGTGCCGATCTTCGCGCCACGCATCGGATCGGTCATCGCAACGGCAACCGGATATCGCCTCGGCGCGGCCGCCAATCGAGCGCGTCTCGCATTCCGCAACCCGCTCAACCCCGCTTCAATCTCGCGACGTGAGGAGCTCGCCTCGCGTCAACGGGCGCGTGTCGGCCTGCGCTCCGCGTCGTGGGCGCAGTCCGCGGAGTTCCGTCGTCTCGCTGATCAGCTCCGTAATCCCGGCGTTCCGCCGGCCTCGAGCGGGGGAGGGCGGTCATGACGGAGACGACGGCCGCTGAACCAGCACGGGTCGATCCGCGCTACTACGCCGATGGTGCGACGTGGGAGCGCGACATCGCGCGCCGTAACCGCAACTCGCGGGCGCTCGCCTGGATCGTCGCAGCAGTGATGACCATCGTAGCCGTCGGCGCCCTCGGCACCCTGGCTTTGCTGGTCCCGCTCAAAACCTACGAGCCGTACATGGTCGTGGTCGATAAGACCACGGGCTTCGTCGAGGTGAAGCGGCCGATGGCCGAGGGTCCGCTGACGCAGGACGAGGCGGTGACGACATTCAATGTCGTGCGTTACATCAAGGCGCGCGAGACTTACGATCCGAAGGCACTGAAGGATAATTTCGATCTGGCGCAGCTGCTGGCGACCGGTGACGCGGCGCGCGAGCTCACGGAAATCTACTCTCCCGCCAATCCGAGCAATCCCGTGAAGATCTACGGCACCAACACGGTCGTTGCCGTCACGATCAAATCGGTGACATTTCCCAACAACCGGACCGCACTGGCACGATTCTCCACCGAGGAGAAGTCGTCCACCAACATCGTCACGCGCAACTGGGTCGCGCTCGTGCGCTTCCGCTACACCTCCGCACCGATGCGCAACGAGTGGCGCTTCGACAACCCGCTCGGCTTTCAGGTGCTGGAGTATCGCCGCGATCAGGAGACGGCGCCGTCGCCGGGGACCGTGGGTGCGCAGCAATGATGAAACACTGTGCCGTCCTCGGACTCATCCTCTGCACCAGCGCGAGCGCGGTCCACGCAGAGGCGTTGCCGAGACCCGGCCGTACCGATTCCCGTGTTCGCGACGTCGTCTATAACAGGGACAACGTCACGGCGATCGACGCGAGCTACGGCACCTCGACGATGATCGAGTTGCAGCCGGACGAGAAGATCGAGACGTTGGCGCTGGGGGATTCGATCGCCTGGAAAGTCGAGCCGAACCGCAAGGGCGACATCATCTTCATCAAGCCCGTCGAGAAGAACGCCCAGTCGAACCTCAACGTCGTGACCGACAAGCGCATCTACTCGTTCCTGCTGCGCTCCAACACGCGGCCGCCGTCCGGGCAGATCTACGCTGTTCGGTTTCGTTTCCCGGACGACGAGGCAAGCGCCAGGCTCCTGGCCGCGGCAAAGGAACGGGCAGCGAACCCGAACCTCAAGGACCTCAACATCGCCAACGCCAACAGCGACTACGGCTACAAGGGCTCCTCGGCAAACAAGCCAGTCACGGTGTTCGACGACGGCACCAAGACCTGGTTCCGCTTCGAGGGCGAAACGCCGGCGATCTACATCGTCGATGCCGACCGGAATGAGAGCCTGGTGAACTTCCGTACCGAAGGACCTTACGTCGTCGTCGACAAGGTCTCGCCGCAGTGGACGCTCCGCAACGGCCAGGAGTCGACCTGCGTCTTCAACCGCCGCCTCACCAACGTGCACGAACCGAACGGCCTTGAGCCCTACGCGCCGCAGCGCGTCGGCGCGGCCACAACCGTGGGAGGCTAGCGATGCCCACGCCTGACGACTACCGCTCGTTCGAACTGGAGGCGGCCGCGGCGACATCCGTCGCCCGCGGCCGCACCGCGCTCGGCAGCTTCCTGAAGTTCGGCGTGCCGATCGGCGCGCTGGTTGTCGCTGCCTGGATGATCTACGGCTCGGTCGCCCGGCGTACACCCACCCTGACGACGCCGGACAAGGAAGAGTTCACGACGACACAGTTTCCGGCGCCGTCGCTGTCGGCACCGCGTCCGCAGACCAACCAAGGCACCATCGTCATCCCGCAGGCGCCAGCGGAACCCGTCCCGCCTCCTCCGGTCGCGCCTCCTCTCGCGCTGCCGGCTCCCCCGCCTCCCGAGCCGCCGCTGGCGGCGGCGCCGCCCAACGACGATGAAGCGCGCCGTCTCGCCGAGCTCGAGCGCCAGCGCCAAGAGGAGGAACGGCGCAGATGGGAGCGGCTGCGCGCCCCGCAGGTCATCGCAGACAATGCCATGGCCGCGGCGAACGGTACGAGCCCGGATGAGTCAGGCAGGAATGCGAGCGGTCCGGAGGACGATCCCAACCGGCGCTTCCTCGCGTCCGTGTCCGCCGCCGGCGTCGAGGTCGCACGCGCCACCATGAACAACCGAACTGACGCACTGGTGGCGCAAGGCACGATGATCCGGGGCGTGCTGGAGACAGCCCTGCAGAGCGACCTTCCGGGCATGGTCCGCGCGGTCGTGAGCGAGAACGTCTGGTCGTTCGATGGGCGCCGGGTGCTGATCCCAGCGGGCAGCCGCCTTGTCGGCGAGTACAAGTCCGGCATCGCTCAGGGACAGACGCGCGTTTTCGTCGTGTGGACGCGCATGCTGCGCTCGGACGGCGTCTCCGTGCAGCTCGGGTCGAACGGAACGGACGATCTCGGGCGCGCCGGCAATGCCGGCTTCGTCGACAATCACTACCTCGAGCGGTTCGGCTCGGCGATCATGCTGTCGCTCGTCGGCGGCGTCTCGCAGTTCCTCAGCGCCTACGGCCAAAACACCAGTGGCTACGGGAACGGCACGGTCATCACGTCGACCGACCCCGTCACTGGCGTGGTGACGCAGACGCAGACTGGCGTGAACCAGAACCAGCTCACACTCCAGGCGCGCGAGATCGCAGCGCAGAACGTGTCGCAGACGCTGACCAACATCGCCCAGGAGGCGTTGAGGAACTCGATCAACATTCCGCCGACGATCTACCTCGACCAGGGGACGCGCATCATCGTCTTCGTCCGGCGCGATCTCGACTTCTCGGCACTCTATCCCGACCCCATCAAGGAAGCCCTGAGGGAGCTCAAGCGTGAACGCGCTGGCACGAAGCCTGACGGTCTTCATTGATCGCGCCCTCGACCCCGTCCGGCCCTGGCTCGACGATGATCAGGTCGTCGAGATCTGCGCCAACGGGCCCGGCGAGGTCTGGGTCGAGCGGTTCGGACAGTCGGCCATGGAGCGCCACGAAGTCCCAAGCCTGACTGAGCACGCCCTCCGGCATCTTGCCGAGCGCGTGGCCGGGCACTCGGGCCAGAGCGTCAACGAGGAGCATCCGCTGCTGTCGGCGGCGCTGCCGACTGGCGAGCGCTTCCAAGGCGTGATGCCTCCAGCGACGACGGCCGGGGGCGCCTTCGCGATCCGCAAGCAGGTGATCAAAGAGATGCGGCTCGACGACTATCGCAAGCTGGGCTCCTTCGAGAAGGTGACAACGGCCGCGGAAGGCGCGCTCTCGGATACCGATCGGCGGCTCTGCGAGCATCTCGATGCCGGACGCATTGAGGAGTTCATCCGACTTGCCGTGGTCAGCCGCTATTCGATCCTGCTGTCGGGCGGCACGAGCTCCGGCAAGACGACATTCCTGAACGCCATTCTGAAAGAGGTCCCCGTCGAGGAGCGTATCATCACCATCGAGGACACGCGCGAAGTCAACCCGATCCAACAGAACTACTTGCCACTGGTCGCATCCAAGGGGGATCAGGGTGAAGCGCGCGTCACCGTCGAGACGCTCCTGCAGGCGTCGATGCGGCTGCGGCCGGACCGCATCTTTCTCGGCGAGATCCGCGGCGCCGAGGCATATTCGTTCTTGCGCGCGATCAACACCGGCCATCCGGGCAGCATCACGACTGTACATGCCGACAGCCCGTCCGGCGCCTTCGAACAGCTCGCCTTGATGGTTATGCAAGCCGGCCTCGGCCTGCGTCGCGACGAGATTGTCGGCTACATCAAGTCGGTACTGCCGATTGTCATCCAGCAAACCAAAGTTGGCGGCTGGCGTGGAACATCGGCGGTCTATTTTTCCCGGATGGAGGAATGGCGGCAGGAGCGCGCCGGAGGGAAGAGCCGTCATGGCGCGCGTCGTCGCTTATAGGATCGGCATCGCGGTCCTCGTTCTCGTTGCCTTTTGGCTGTTGTGGAGCATGGCGTACGAGGTTGTCGTGGCGCTGCGTTGGGCGCCGAGACGATTTCCCAGTGAGGGCGCGTCACGCTGGGCGCTGTTCGCGATGCAGAACGCCGACCGATCGGCCGACTTCTTCCTGGTCGCATGGCGGCATTTCCACGACCGCGTCCTCTATGAGCCGACACGCACGGAGGCGCTCGTCCGAGGTGGTTACGCTGCCGTCGCAGTCGTCGCGCTCGGGGTGGGCGGCGCGATCTTCTCCTACGTCAACCGACGCCAGATGCCTTACGGCGCGGCACGGTTTGGCAGCGTCATGGAAGCTGCAAAGCAGGGCCTAACGTCGAAGCGTGGCATCGTGCTGGGCAAGCTAGGCGGAGCGACGCTCCGCTCCGACGAGCCCGCGCACGTTCTCGTCGTCGGGCCATCGCGCTCCGGCAAGGGCACCGGCTTCGTCCTGCCGAACGGCTACCTTTGGGAAGGCTCGGCCGTCTTCTTTGATCCGAAGCGCGAGAACTTCGACGCGCTCGCGAACCACCGCGCTGCGATGGGCAACAAGGTCTTCATGTTCTCGCCGGGCTCTAACGACACGCATCGCTACAACCCGCTCGACTTCGTGCGACGCGACGAGCGTATGGCGACCGACTGCCTTGTGGTCGCGTCCTTCGTGATCCCCGAGAAGGCCGACGACACCTGGGCGGGCGCGGGACGCCTTCTGCTGTCCGCGCTGATCGGCTACGTGCTCGCTTCGCCGCTGATCGCGGGGGCGCAGCACATGCGGACCGTCGCGCGGATGACAACGACGGGCAAGGACATCTCGTCGGTGCTGCGCGCCATCGTCAAGACGGAGCGCCAGCACCTGCCGACCTGGGTGGTCGACAGCTTCAATCAGTACATCGCGCTCGAGCCGGAGACCCGCAACAGCGCGGTGTTCAACGTCAACATGGCGATGTCGCTGTGGAACAATGGCCTCATCTCGGCCGCCACCGAGACGTCGGACTTTGACATTCGCGAGCTGCGGCGCACGCCGATGACGATCTTCATCGGCTGCACGATCGCGGAGCTCTCGATTTTCCGGCCGCTGATCCGCATTCTCTTCCAACAGATCCACGACCTCTTGATGGTGAAGATTCCCGGCGACGACGAGCCACATCAGGTGCTGCTGATGCTCGACGAATTCTACCATGTCGGGCGCATGGACTCTTTGATCTCGAAGATCACCATCAGCGCAGGCTACGGCTTTCGCATGGCGATCGTCATGCAGGACCTTGCGCAGCTCGACGAGCTCTATGGCAAGAACACGCGCATCACCACGGTCTCCGGCTCTCAAATCAAGCTGTTCATCCAGATCAATGATCTCGAGACGTCGGAATTCGTCTCGGAGATGTTGGGCGAAACAACGCAGGTCTATAAGACACCGATCCAGCGGCCGGGGCAGGGCATCTTCGCGCCACGCGTCTGGGCGCCGCACTACACGCCGCGACCGCTGCGCAGTCCGCTCGAGCTGCGCGAGATGTCGGCGCGCCTGTCAATCCTGATGGTGAAGAATTCGCCTTCGTTCGAACTGACAAAGATCAGGCACTATCTGGATAAACCGTACCGATCCTATTACGAGCGCGCCAAAGGCACACCGCCCGACCTGCCACGACTGCGCGCCTGGCAGGACGAGGCGTTACAGGGCGCAATCAATCCCGCTCCCGACCCCCCGCACGAGACGCCGCAACCCACAGCGCCGCCGGCATCCGCTCGAGCGCAGAAGTCGACGCCGCGCCGAACGGCGCCGAAACCAGCAGCCAAGGGCAAGACAACCCTATCACAGACCCCTGCGCCGTTAACGCTGCCGCCCCGGCGCATGCCCGCGCCTCCGACCGAGCCGACGCGCAAGGCGTTATCGCTCGGGGCGCAGCCACACGCTCCTCCGGGGGAAAATTGCGATGTCCGCGAGATTTTGGCTGCCGCAGTCGCAGACCAGGGCGACGACTTCGGCATTATGATGGATGTGCTGAAACGGGCTCCGGGGCCGAAAGTGCAAGACGCGGTCGAGACACTGAACGCGTTGCACCAGTCGTTCGGCAAGGATCAAAAGTGACCGCTATGTTGAATGTTCTCTACCGATACGGATGCTGCTGACTGGGATGTACCGATGTTGGCAACTGGGGGATCGGCCGGCTCGAATCTCAGCGCCCTCGTCAGGAATCAGTAGGCGGCCATCATTGAACACGGCGCCGACCATCTTCCATACTCCTTGACATCGCACCTGCACGGCCTAGAGTGAGGCGGATTTCTTCTTTCACATCAATATTTTAGTTCCATAAGATAAATTATGCGAATCGTCGTCGTGACCAACGAGGCCCTCCGAGCGGAACGACCGTGACGGCCAAGCCGATAAGCATCAAGATAATCCCTACCACCCGTAGTGGCCCAAATTGCTCGCCGAAAACAATCGCTGAGGCCACTGTCCCAACGCATGGCGACAACAGCGCAAATGGCGCCACAGTGCCCGTCGAATATCGCTGCAACAAGCTACCCCAAATAGCGTATGCGAACACGCTCGCAAGAATGCCCAGGTAGATTGGAGCGCCAATTCCGGACCATGTGGCATGTGTCAACGACGACCACAGAGCACCTGGTCCATCGATGGCGAACGAAATCGCGAGTGCGGGCAATGGAGGTACGAGGCTCGCCCACACCATCAGATGAAACATATTGATCTTAGGAGAACGCTTGACCAGGACGTTGCCGATCGCCCAACTGATCGCAGACGCAAGGGTCAACAAAAACCCTAGCAGCGTGATCGTGCCACCGATCGTCAGGCCGATCATCAGCAGGCCGATGAAAGCGACGAGCATCCCAAAGAATTGCTTAAGACCGGGCTTGTCACCAATTGCTATTGCCGCGAACAAGACCGTGAACAGTGCTTGAGTTTGCGAGACGACTGCTGTCAATCCAGCCGGCATACCGTATGAAATCCCAAAGAACTGCAGGAGGAACTGTCCGGTGAAAACCGTCAGCCCAATGGCAATCAGCATCGGCCATGAAACGTTCGGCCGGGGCAGCCAGATTGCCGCAATAGCCGGGATAAAGAAACGAAGGGCAGTCAACTGAGGAGGAGTGAAGCTCTCGAGCCCGACTTTGCTAACGACGAATGCAATACCCCATATCACCGCGACGAGAACCGCTAAGGCGATATGAAGCGGCTTCATTGAATTTTGGTTCGCATTCGCCTCACTGCTAGATACTTTCATGACATACCCTACCCTACGAAGCCGACTCGATAGTTTGTGGCGCTTCGATACCTCGCAACATCATGGTGTCAGGGCTGACTAGGGGATGTCTGACCTGCGCCTTGTGCTACAGCGGAACGAATTGACGCCTTTGACGTCAGTGCAAGAGCGCCAAGCGCAGACAGACTCAATAAGGAGGAGATGATGACGACTTTGCCCCCCAACGGCTCAATGAGTAAACCGAAAGCAAGGGGCGCCAGCGCCTGGCAAATACGCGACGGCGCACCGATCAATCCCAGACGATAACCGTAATTCTCGGGTCCAAAAATCGCGAGAGGAAGCGTACCTCTCGCAATCGTCAGGACACCGTTTCCGGCACCGTGAAGAAGCGCAAAAGCAGCAGCGGCCCCTCCCCCAAAAATGCCAATGACACAGACCCCCAGCGGGTGAGTCACGCATGCCAGTCGGGTTGAGATAATCGGATGATAGCGGCTCAGCAGTCCGACTTCGAGCAATCGCGCCGCGACCTGCGCCGGTCCGATCATCGCGCCCGCAAAAACAGCCTGTGCGGGCGTCGCTCCGAATGCTTCAACGATGCGTGGAAGATGTGCCGCCATGGCGGATGTCACCGTCCAAGCAGCCGCGAATGCAAACGAGAGCAGCACCATCGTTTGATCAAACGGAATGTGAGGCTTGATTACCGGAGCATCTGATCGCTTTGCGAGTTCGATCTTAGGAAGAAAACGCAGGTTCAACGGAAGTCCAACAAGGATGTGCGCGGCAGCCCAAGCGTAGCACGTTGCGCGCCATCCGATCGTCTCCAATCCCCACGCGCTGAGCGGCCACCCGACGGTGCTTGCGAATCCAGCGATCAGTGTGATGCCCGTGATGGCATTGCGGGCATTGTCACCATAGATGCGGCCCAGCGCGCCAAACGCGGCATCGTAAAGGCCGAGGCCCATTCCCACGCCGAGCAGGAGCCAGGCAGCTGTAAGCAGCTGCCATGAAGTCGAGGTGCCAAGCAACAGCAAACCGGCCGCTAGAATGACATTCGATGCTGACAGCACCATTCGGCCGCCGACGAGATCAATCTGCCGTCCGACTCTTGGCCCGAGCAAACCCGAGATGACCAGTGATGCGGAGAAGACGGCAAAGAACCAATTGCTCGAGATGCCAAGATCTCGCGAGATTGGATCCGCGAGAATCGCAGGCAAATAGTAGCTTGAGGCCCAGGCGAGCGTTTGCGTCGTGCCGAGTGCGAGAATGATCGGTAGTTTACGGTCTCTCACGAAGGAAGCCTCAGGCACATCCGCATCCCTTCGCGCCTGCTGCCTTCGCATCGGCGTCCTGCGCGCAACATGCGCTCGTTCCGGCCGCCGCCGGTCCGCCACAGCAATTCGAAGGGACGTTCTCGACGCTCGATCGCGTGCAGACACCCGTTTCCGGCAGTACCAACTCGACGCGCTTCGCCGCTTCCCGGTCGCCAGAAATATCGGCCGCGATCGAACGCACCTGTTCGTAGCCAGTGATCATCAAGAAGGTTGGAGCGCGACCGTAAGACTTCATTCCAGCGAAATAGAACCCCGGTTCGTCCTGCGCGAGTTCGCGAGCGCCGTGCGGACGGACAGTACCGCAGCTATGTTCGTTTGGATCGATGAGCGGCGCCAACGCAAGCGGGGCCTCGATCGCCGAATCCAGCCGCGTGCGAAGTTCGCTGACAAACGAGAAATCTGGGCGAAAGCCCGTCGCGACAACCAGTTCATCAGCCTCTACGTAGCGTGCGCAGCAAGCCGCGCCGCTCGCAATCCTCAGTTTTTCTCGCGGTGATGTAAGATGGGTGACTGCGAAACCAGTTTCCACGCGGATGCTCCCGGCATGGACAAGCTTCGCGAACGCACTACCAAGTTCACCGCGTGCGGCCAGCTTATCATTGGCGCCGCCTCCAAACGCCCTGGCAGGGTCTGTTCCACGGAGAAGCCAAATCACATCGGTGTCGGGACGCTCTTCCTTCAACGCGGCGAGGTCGATGAGCGTGCCTATAGCTGAGTGGCCCGAGCCCAGAACCGCCACGACTTTGCCGGCGTATCGCGTCCGGGCGCTGCCGAGAACATCGGGCATGCCGTAGACGATACGATCGGCGTGCTCTCGCTCTCCCACCGCGGGCAAGCCGTTTGCGCCGGTCGGATTTGGCGACGACCATGTTCCTGATGCATCGATGACGGCGTCTGCTTGGACCGTTTCGAGGCCCTTGCCGTTCTGATAACGGATCTCAAAGGGAGCAGCTTCCCGCCCGCGCGTTTTGGCTTTATCGAACCCCACGCGTGATATCGCGATGACACGGCTCGACGTCCGAATGACTTCCTTCAACGCGGTCCTCGTCGCCAACGGATCGAGGTAGCGGTCGATGAACTCGCCGCCGGTTGGATAGACGTGCGGCTCTGGGGAATTCCAACCGGTCATAGCGAGAAGACGTCCCGCGGCGCGATCGATGTTGTATTCCCAAGGCGAGAACAATTGCACATGACGCCATTGGCGGATCGCATGGGCCGAGTTAGCGCCTGCTTCCAGCACGACGGGCATCATGTCACGCTCAAGGACATGTGCCGCAGCAGCAAGTCCGACTGGTCCTCCTCCGACAATCGCCACGGTCTTGGTGCTTGGCATCCTGGTCCTCCTATATTTCTAGAATCATAGAATTTTAAGGCAAAAAAATCAGGCGGCTGTTTTCGTATCCTGGCATCCTGCCTTGGTCTCGTCGATGCAGCACTCGGCCACGAGGAAGTCCACCAAGCCACGCATGATGTCGTAATTCGCGTGACAGATCAGGGTCGTCGACTCACGCACCTGTGAAACGAGACCGACGCCGATCAACGTCTTGATGTGATGCGACAGTGTCGACGGCGGGACCTTCAACGTCTCTTGTAGACGTCCCACCGCTAAACCGCCCGCGCCGGCACGAACCAGTGCTCGATAGATCTTAAGTCTCGTAGGATTGCCGAGGGCCTCTAAGCGCGCGGCGGCATCATCAAATTTCATACCTAATAGGTTAGGGCCATCAATCGCGGGAGTCAACGGTATTTCTAGAATATTCGAAATATAAATGTTTAACCGTCCGGCTTGGTGCGCGCGCTGGCAGAGCCGTTAGCTTCGTCGGCGAGCGTTCTGGACCCGCCCCCTGATACGAAGGCCCTTGTTGTCCGGAGGCAGACGGTATATGTATATCTCAATATTTCTTGAGAATTTGAGTAATGAATGAGAACCAAGCTTTAGCTGCCTTTTCAGCGCTCTCACAGGAGACGCGTCTCAAGATTACACGCCTGCTTGTCACGGCTGGGCCGGGCGGCATGGCCGCCGGGGCAATCGGGCAAGCCATGGACGGCGCGTCTTCGTCGCGCATGTCTTTCCACCTCAACCAGCTTGAGCAAGGTGGCCTCGTCACGTCGCGGCGCGAAGGACGCTCGATTGTCTATAGCGCGGATTATTCGACGTTGGCGATGCTGGTGGAATTTTTGATGCGTGACTGCTGCCAGGGCCACCCTGCCGTCTGCGATGCGGCAATCGCCGCCTTCGCGTGTGGTGGCCCAGACGGGAACGCGTCACGCTTGAAGCAAGCATAAGATCCGCAGCGTCTCCGCGCTCACTTTCGGTGACGATAGACTCGAACACAGACGGAGAAAATCAGCAATGGACGTCATCATCTACCACAACCCCGACTGCGGGACATCGCGCAACACACTTGCGATGATACGTAACGCAGGCATCGAGCCGCATGTCGTTGAATACCTAAAGACCCCGCCGTCGCGAGCGTTGCTCATACAACTCGTCGACCGGATGGAGATCAAGCCTCGTGACCTGCTTCGGGAGAAAGGAACACCCTACGCCGACCTTAGTCTCGGCAATCCGGCTCTGACCGATGACCAGTTGGTCGACGCCATGATGCGGCATCCGATCCTCATCAATCGCCCAATCGTGGTCAGCCCGAAAGGCGTCCGGCTGTGTCGACCCTCCGAAGCTGTTCTCGACCTTCTACCGGCGCAGCAAGGGGCATTCACAAAAGAGGATGGAGAGAAGGTCGTCGACGAGGCCGGCCGCCGCCTGACCTGACACGTCTGTTAGGCTTCCGCGCAGCAGCTGTCTTAAGCAGTCAAGAACACCAGCGATCTCCGTATGATTCGCATGGATGTGGCAGACGCCCTCCCCTACTCAATTGATGACGCCGTCCAATCTCCAAAGGAAGTTCAATGCCTCTGCGTATGCTTAGCGAGCCCGACGATCTCCCAGCTTTAGACCAACGTTTCGTTCACGCTCGCCCCGGCGCCGGGCTCGCTTCTGACGGACATCCACCGCGAATTCTGTTGCTCTACGGTTCGCTACGGGAACGCTCCTATTCCCGGCTGGCGACCGAGGAAGCAGCTCGGCTGCTGCAGCGCTTCGGAGCGGAAACACGAATCTTCGATCCGCGCGAGCTGCCCTTCCCCGATCAGATCGCCGGCGACGACCATCCGGCCATCAAAGAATTGCGCGAGCACGCGTTCTGGTCGGAAGGTATGGTCTGGTGCAGCCCCGAACGGCACGGGCAAATTACCGGGCTCATGAAGGCGCAGATCGACCATCTGCCGCTTAGTATAGGCGGCATGCGCCCGACTCAGGGAAGGACGCTCGCGGTGATGCAAGTCTCCGGGGGCTCGCAGAGCTTCAATGCGGTGAACACGCTGCGGCTGCTTGGCCGCTGGATGCGGATGTTCACGATCCCCAATCAATCGAGTGTCGCCAAGGCATTCGAGGAATTCGACGAAGCTGGCAGAATGAAACCGTCCAGCTATTACGACCGCATCGTGGACGTGATGGAGGAGCTGGTCCGGTTTACCATTTTGATGCGACCTCACGACTCGCAGCTCGTCGACCGCTACTCGGAGCGAAAGGCCGCCGGGAAAGTGATCGATCCCAAGACGGACCTGTCGTTGATTGCGATAGCTCCGCAGAGGGAACCGGTTTGACATCGCGGCATCACAGCATCGTTATCATTGGCGGCGGGCAGGCGGGACTTGCAATCGCATATTACCTTCAACGGGCCGAGGTCGACTTTATCATCGTGGATGCAGGCGCGGGCTCGGGTGGCGCATGGGTTCACACCTGGGATTCGCTACGTCTGTTCTCCCCGGCCGGCTACAGTTCGCTCCCCGGCTGGCCGATGACCGCGCTCTACAGCGAAGGTTATCCCAGCCGCGACGAGACAATCGATTATCTGGCCCGCTACGAAAAGCGGTACGGATTCCCCATCGATCGGCCTCGCATCGTGGAAGCTATCGAGCACGACGGTGATCTCTTGCGGCTACGGTGCCGCGGCGGTGAAAGGTACAGCGCAGCTGCGGTCGTGAGCGCAACCGGCACCTGGTCGAAGCCGTACCTTCCGGAATACCCGGGCGCGGCTCTTTTCACGGGCACGCAGCTGCATTCCGGACATTATCGAGACCCTAGGCCCTTCGATGGTCAGCGCGTCGCGATCGTGGGTGGCGGCAATTCAGGCGCTCAGATACTGGCCGAACTTTCTCTGGTAGCGGAGACGATCTGGATCACCCTGCGGGACCCCACCTTCCTTCCGGATGACGTCGATGGCCGGGTGCTGTTCGAACGGGCGACAGCCCGGGTACGCGGCGCCGATGCAAGCACGGCGACCTCCGGTCTGGGCGATATTGTCATGATACCGTCGGTCAAGAGCGCCCGCGATCGCGGCGTTCTAACGGCTGTGAGGTCGTTTGAGCGACTGACGCCGACAGGTCTTGCATGGCGCGACGGAACGGAGAGCGAGGTGGACGCTATCATTTGGTGCACTGGCTTTCTGCCGGCGACAGATCATCTAAAAACACTTGGCATCGTTGCCGCGGGCGGGCGCGTGAAAGTTCTCGATCAACGCTCCGTCGACGAACCGCGACTTTGGCTCGCCGGTTACGGCAACTGGACCGGAGCAGCGTCCGCGACTCTGATCGGTGCCGCTCGAACAGCACGTGATCTCGCGCCGCGCATTGTCAGTGCACTGGCAGATCACCAGCGTCCCGTCAGATGACAATGGCCTCGCTCGCGAGCTGTGGGTGGAAAGCGCATCGCTCACTACGATGCGAACGGCATTCCCAAGACTGCAGCGGGGCTCCTTGCGTCCAATGGTGTCAGATGATCGCCTGCCGAACTTTCGCAGAGGTCCACTCACTGACGAGAACCGTACCGAGGATCAGGAGAAGGATCAGGGTCACCTGTGGCCAGGCGAGGGTATTGAGGGACGCCTCTAGATTCAGCCCGATGCCGCCGGCGCCGACGAGGCCAAGTACGGTCGACTCGCGAATATTGATGTCCCAGCGGAAAACCGTAATTCCGGCGAAGGCCGGCATGATCTGCGGAACGATGCTCCAAGCGAGCGTCTGCGGCCCGGAGGCGCCGGTCGCGCGGATCGCTTCGACTTGGGCTTTGTCGATCTCCTCGATCGCCTCATAAAGCAGCTTGCCGATAAACCCGATCGACCGCAGCGCGATCGCGATAATGCCAGCGAGCAGGCCCGGTCCAAGGATCGAGACGAGAAGCAGCGCCCAAATTATCGCATTGATCGAGCGGGATGAGACGATCACGAGGAGCGCGGCCGGACGGACCAGGGTGACGCTTGGCGTCGTATTGCGCGCGGCCAAAAAGGCGATCGGCACGGCGATCACGATAGCAAGCGCCGTGCCGAGGGTGGCGATGTTTAGCGTATCCCAGAGCGGCTTCACGAGGTTCGGAAAATATGACCAACGCGGCGGCACCATGCGCGATCCGATGTCGGCCATCTGGGTTGGCGCATCCCAGACGTAAGCCCAGATCGTGCTTTCCGTCATCACGCGCCAGCAGAACGCAGTGAACGCGACGGCGAGAAGCCAGCCGAGCCAGATCATAAGGTCTGCTCGGGCGGTGCGCCGTCGCCAGAGCAGACGTCCATCGGGAAGACTGGCGACCGGCATCACTGCACCCATTTCCGGATGACGCTCGAAACATATTCGCTGACCATGACGATCGCGATGATCAAGATCAGCATGGCCGCGGCACTGTCGAACTCGTAGCGATCGATGGCCGTGTTGAGGGTTGCGCCGATGCCGCCTGCGCCTACGATTCCGACGACGGCTGACTCGCGAAAATTGATATCGAGACGATAGAGCGACAGACCGATCAGCCTTGGCGCCACCTGCGGCAGCACGCCGTAAAGGAGAGTCGACGCCCAACCAGCCCCGGTGGCGCGGATCGCCTCGAGCGGAGCGGGATCGATGTCTTCGATGTCCTCGGCTAGCAGCTTGGAGAGAAAGCCGATGGTCGCGAAGGACAAGGTGAGAAAGCCCGCAAAAGGGCCGAAGCCCACCATGGCAACGAAGAGGATCGCAATGATGATCTCCTGCAGAGACCGCGACACGGCGATGATCGCGCGACAGACATAATAGACGGGGCGCGGCACGACATTACGCGCCGCGCCAACGCCGATCGGGATGGAGATCGCAATGCCAACAGCCGTGGACGTCACCGTCATGGTGAGGCTTTCGATCATGCCTTGCAGGATGTCGTCCCAGCGCGTCGAGAAATTCGGCCGTAGGAAACCCGCAATGAACCGGCCGCCTCGCTCCAGCCCGTCGATCACCCGCGCCCAGTTCACCTCCACCGTACCGAGCGCCAGTGCAAGATAGACAGCGACGCCGACGATCAATCCTCGCCGTAGCCACGGATTGGCGATGAGCGGCGGCGGCCGCCAGCGGCGCGCGGTGGTCCCGACGTCCGTCACAGCGCCGCAGCCACGCGTTCGGATGAGGTGGAAGCAACGACCATCATGCGGAGTCCCCCCTCGTTGGCCTGATCCTCCTCCGCCCCATTCTCGTCCCGGCTGATGGTCTCCGACCAGTCTTCTTCGCCATAGATCGTGGTCAGCACGGTGGGACTGAGCGCTGCCGGCGGGCCGTCGAACACGACGCTGCCGGCCTTCAGGCCGACAATGCGCTGCACGAACATCTGGGCGAGGGCCACATCGTGGATGTTGACGATGGCTGCGAGGCCGCGCTCGGCACAGACCTCGACCAGAAGCCGCATGATCTGGCGGGAAGTTTTTGGGTCGAGGCTCGCGGTCGGTTCGTCAACGAGCAGAATATCGGGTTCTTGCACCAACGCGCGGGCAATGCCGACCCGTTGGCGCTGACCGCCTGAGAGCTCATCGGCACGCTTGTCGACGTGATCGATGAGGCCGACGCGCTTCAGAACCGCGAAGGCGCGATCAATGTCGGCTTGGGGAAATCGCCGGAACCAGGAACGCCAGAAGCTAACATAGCCAAGGCGGCCTGAGAGCACGTTCTCCATCACCGTGAGACGCTCGACCAGGGCGAATTCCTGGAAGATCATGCCCATGCGTCGTCGGGCGCGGCGAAGCCCCGCCCGGCCGAGGCCGGTGATCTCAGTGTCGCCAAGATGGATCTGGCCGGAGGTAGGCTCGACCAGCCGGTTGACGCAGCGAATCAGCGTCGATTTGCCCGCCCCGGAAGGTCCGATCAGGCCGAGCACCTGGCCGACCGGAACTGCGAGATCGACGGCACCGAGAGCCTTGTCGCCCTTCTCATAGCGCTTGGAGAGGCCTTCGATAATCAGCATTCTGCCGCATCCCAGCCGTTGCACATCATTTGCAGGCGTAGCTGACGCCCATCGCCTCATCGATCTGACGGATCACCGCCCAATTGTCTTTGAAGGTGATCGGAATGAACGCTTCTTGCGGCGGCTCAGACGTCTGGAATTCTCTAAGGAGCGCCGTGCCTTCCCATTTGAAGGTGCGGAACGCTTCCTTGATCTTCTCCACGAGTTCCGGCTTCAGGTTATAGACATAGCCATAACCGGTGGTGGGAAAGGTCTGCGATTTATAGATCGTGACGATCTGCTCGGGCTTGACCACGCCGCGGGCGATCATGCGCTTCATCACGGAGTTGGCCACCGCTGCTGCGGGATAATCCTTGTTGGCAACGCCGAGGATCGAGTTGTCGTGCTTGCCAGAGAAGACAGGTTCGTAGTCCTTTCCAGCGAGGAGCTTGAACTGTGACCCGAGCAATGCGGACGGCGCCTTGTAGCCTGAGTTCGACGTCTCGGAGGTGAAAGCCATTTTCTTGCCTCTGATATCCTCGACCCTGGTGATCCCCGAGCCTGGATAAGTAATGATCTCCATCTCATAACCAAACTCACCGGTCTTTGACGCCATCATGGTGAAGGGTACGAACCCGGAGCAGGCGACCGCGATCGGATTGGAGCCGGTATT
>Ga0209930_1000737_pt1 | contig 66649 bp, 74 predicted proteins | sample ThiBiot_500_biof_2_FD_183948 | JGI IMG/M metagenome (GOLD analysis project Ga0209930, IMG submission 183948) | Wastewater bioreactor microbial communities from Cape Town, South Africa - Thiocy_cont_500_biof (SPAdes) | ecosystem: Engineered > Bioreactor > Thiocyanate-remediating >...
AATAGAAATAAACAGTTGTTTTGTATGAAGTGATTAATATCATTCGAATCATCTGTATAATACATATTGATTCGAAATTCTGCATTTATAATTGAATGCAAAAACATTAAAAACGTCCAGTAAAACATGATTTCCAAATGTCACATTTATGAGAACATACGCAAATCAGTATTTATACAATCCTCCCACTTTTTTATCTCAAATTTTTGCCATATGTGCGCAAATATTTTTTATGTTTCCTTTAGATTTAGTTATCGTAGATAATATTATGTTCGTTTTTCTAGATGAATAAAAATGCCTTGTGGTGCAAGAGTGAATGTTGCTTGTCGAATAATACCTTCATCAATATTTTCACCTGGTAGAATATTATATTCATGTAAAAGTTTAACTAAAGTCATTTTCAATTCCATCAAAGCAAATCTCATTCCAACACAAGCTCTCGGTCCAATGCCAAATGGCATGTAAGCTCCTGGATGTCGTTTTGTTAGATGTCGTTCAGGAATAAACTCATTCGGATCATCAGGACCCCAAAGATCAACATTTCGATGAATTGAATATGCATCTGGTTGAATAACACAATCTTTTTCAATTTTATATCCACAAATTTCTGTTGTTTGTGATGCAACTCGACTGAAAACTCGATGTGTAACAATATGTACACGAAGAACTTCTCGAACGAATATATCCAAATATTTCAATTCATTCACAGTCTCATAATCAAGTTCATTTTCATGTGCATTCCAATGTTCATCGATTTCGTTCTGTAGTTTCGTTTGAATATCAGGATGTTTGGCAAGTTCATAAGTTGAAAATGCCAAATTAAGTGAAGTTGTTTCAAAACCAGCATTTAAAAAAAGCATACAGTTCATAAGAATTTCTCGATATTGAAGTTTTTTAATTATGGATTCATCATCAACATCATCATTATTGTTATCCTAAAGAAGATATTTAAAATGTAAGTGTATTGAAATAAAAAACAAAATTTATCAAACATTGATTATTTCTTCAGTCAAAGCGTCTAACATCAATTGAAGTAGATCAACTCGTTTATCACTTGTTCGTAATTTTTCTTTGACAATATCTTCGAGTTGTTTGAAAATCCAGAAATGAGGTGATTCTTGAGTTGTTTTTAGTAGGAATGGCAGTTTTGTTGATAGAAAATTAACTGTTTTAAGAGTTATATTAAATAATTGAATGATCAATGGATCGAGAAACGGCATTAGATGTGATAGACGAATAATAAACATTTGCTCAGGATCTCGAGAAAATAATGTCAAAGATCTTTTCATATAAACATTATCAATATCATTTTGTAGATCAGTTTTTATACCAAATGCACAATGCCCTATTAATAGAAAAACAAAACAATCAATCATGCATGTGTTTTTGTTGTTCTATTCGAGACTTACAGATAACATCCATTGTCAAACGTTTGTATAAAGTAAAGATATTAAATTCTTGGGAACCGATTGTATCAAGTTTTTGAAATAATGATTGAATACATTGATTCATTAATGGTGTCATAGATTTTAATTTAGCTGTCGAAAATGTTGGGTTAATAACGTGTCGTTGACGACGCCATTGATTAGCATTTGCTGAAAATAGATTTGATGCATTTGATCGAAGCATTTTAACACGAAGACTATTATGACGAGAATAGAAATTAGGAAATTGTTTTATGAAAACTTCTTGTAAAAAATCGACATCGGATACGATATAGGTCGGTAATGAACCTTCGAAAATACCGTAAATTGAACCGTACTGACGTGTCCATTGAACAATTTGGTTGTGAAACGATGGTGTAGTCCAAATTTTTAAATAATGACCAAAGAAAAATGTCGGTCGAGGACCCGAAATATTCAATCGTGTGAAATATTCATATCGAGATTTCAATGTCCAACAATAATAAAACACAAGAAGAACAAAACTCGTAAAAAGTGTAATCGTGAGAAACATGTTTGTGTGTTTATAGAGCTTTTTTTTCGAGTATTTATACTCTGAGAAACATATGACACCTCAACATACTTTTATCTAAAAAAAAGTTCGTTGATATCATATCAGATAACTTATTTGAATCAAGTCAAACTACAGAGAAAGTGAACAGGTGCATTTTGTTTAAGAGACAGAAAGAGATAAAAAATCAATCATTCGTTACGGATGATAGGTAGGTGTGTCACCTGAAAGGATGTATATATGTATGCATGTATTTTGCTTTCGCCCTCAATTATCTGATTGGATTATTTCATATTGTTTATCAAAACAGAAAAAAAAGCGCAATGGTTTTTCGAATTCCCATCACTATTCATGGTGTACCAGAAAAATTTCTCATCGTCTGTGAAACTGGTCAAGAAACAATCGAATGGCTATGTAGAACAGCTTATAATCGATACAATGATCGGTATACAGATACACATCATCCGTATTGTTTTTTTGCTCGACGATTAACCGATCGAAGCATGTTGTCGATGAATGATTCGGTTGAAAAGGTTTTGAAAGATAATGAATCGGTTGAAATAGGTAGAATATTCGAAAAGAAGTCGATTGAAGAAATGAAAATATTCTATTTAGATGTAGGAATGCGACTCGATGATGAATTAATCAGTACATCAACGTAAGATGTTTGATTTTTTTTCTTATTCATATTTGTTTTTTTGTTTTTTTAGAAATGAAGAAAATCACGTAAATCATTTGGATATTAAATCTCAAAATTCAAGATTTCATTTCATAGGTAATCACTGTTGATGGTTATAATCTAAAACCAAGTGATCTCGTTCGTCTCGGAACTGGTCGATATACAATCGAGGTAAAGTCATTCACAATTGATCAATTTATCGATAACAATCGATTTTTAGTTACCAGAAAAAACCTGGATTCAAATTCGTCGAGCTCGAGACATGATCGATGATATAATCGACAATCGAAAGATTGTCTACGGTGTAAATACAGGTTTCGGTTCGTTTGCAACAACGATTATTCCTGATGATAAACTAGCGTAGGTAATTGATTGTTTATTTTGAGATTGAATAGATGCTTCTTTTAGTGATCTACAAACACGTTTAATTGTTTCACATTGTGCAGGTGTTGGCGAACGATTGAATATCGAACGAGCTCGAATGATGTTTGCTTTACGAATAAATATTCTTGCCAAAGGTTATTCGGGCATTTCTGAAGAGACTCTACGTCGAATTATTGAGATTTTTAATAGTAGGAAATCTTGATTCGATGAAATAGAAATCATGATTGGGGGGAATTTAGAATCTTGTGTACCGGAAATTCCGGAACAAGGCACGGTAGGAGCATCGGGTGATCTTGCACCGTTAGCTCATTTAGCTGCTGGTAGGATTTAATCGGTGTAAGATTTCGAGAATAATGTAGAAGTTTAGGTTTGATGGGCATCGGGTGTATGTGGTCGCCAAAGACAGAATGGGCAAATGCAAGTGAAGTTTTACGAGAAAATGGTTTGACTCCAATTGAATACAAACCAAAAGAAGTTCGACGATCCTGAGAAAAAGAAACAAAATGATTTTTTATGAACGTATTTTCAGGGATTGACAATGATCAATGGAACGCAATTTATAACTGCATTAGGAGCTGAAGGTATTGTAAAAGTCAACTTCAAATTGAATTTTATATTGTTTTGTTTTATCTAGCTATTGAACGAGCTATTTCTCTAGCTCGTCAAGCCGATATCATTGCTGCATTGAGTACCGACGCTTTACGTGGCACTGTTCGACATTTACACCCAAGTAAAGGATATTTCGAACAAAAGAAAAACTAATAATAATTTTCAAAATTCAATTAGAACTTCACGCATCTCGACCTCATCTCGGTCAGAATCTCGTTGCTCAACATATGCGTGCCTTGTTAAACTCCCAATTACATCCATCAGCTATAGCCGAAAGTCATGTCAATTGTGGCAAAGTTCAAGATGCTTATTCGATTCGATGCATACCACAAGTAAATTCTTCGATTGACTTTTGAAAGAAAAACGAAAATTGAAAACATTTTGTAATCAGGTTCATGGCATTGCTTGGGATACGATTAAATTCGTCGAAAAAATCATCACCACTGAAATGAATAGTGCAACGGACAATCCACTTGTGTTTACGAATACAAATGACATTATTTCAGGTGGCAATTTTCATGGCGAATATCCAGCCAAAGTAAATACGTAGTTTCTTCGTTTTTGGTTAAATTTCATTTGATTATTGTTTTGAAAGGCATTGGATTATTTAGCAATTGGCATTCATGAGATCAGTAGTTTGAGTGAATGTCGAATGGAACGACTTGTGAATAAAGGCATGAGTGGTTTGCCTGCATTTTTGACGCTCGAAGGTGGACTCAATTCAGGCTTTATGATTGCACATTGTACAGCCGCTGCTCTCGGTAAACTTTCAATCGACATGATAGAAAATAACAGCAAGATTTTTTCTAGTCTCGGAAAATAAAGTTCTCTGTCATCCGTCATCGATCGATAGTATTTCGACAAGTGCCGGACAAGAAGATCATGTATCGATGGGCGGTTGGTCGGCTCGAAAAGTATTGAAAGTTATTGATAATGTTGAAATATGTTAGTTAAACAAGTCTCGATATATTTCTATTTATTTTTCCTTCTTGTTTTTTCTCTTCAAGTGATGGCAATTGAATTATTAATGGCTTGTCAAGCACTCGATTTATTACAACCACTAACGACAACGGTTCCACTTCAAGAAGTGCATCAGTTGGTTCGACGAACTATTCCGTATGTCCATTTATCATTGGTAAACGCAAGACATACTTTCGTTTTAGTACTTGGGATAAAGATCGATTTATTGCACATGACATCAAATCAGCTACGGATATAATCAAATCCGGCGTTGTATGTTTTTCTTTTAAATTACCTTTGCCATTCTTTTTTCTTTCTTTCTTAGATATGGAAAATAGTTGAACCTTACATCGAAAATTATCTCGATTGGTATTACAGTGAACCGTTCGCAAAAGTTGAACCAAAATGTTGCCATTAAATATAAACTGATTTCTTTTTCTTCTTCTTCTTCTTCTTGCAAACAAACCTATCAATCAAATAAATTTAATAGAAAAAAAAACAATTGTGTCTTATTTGATTATGTAAAGAGAAAAAAGAGAGAGAGAATATAATACTCATTTGACGAATCGATAGTGAAAATATGAGATCGTTGTATGTTCTCTTGTTATTCGTACAAATGATCGAATCAAAAACGTATATCACTACATTCGAATCGAATCGAATCCATATTCGAAATATGTACAGAAATCGTTTACTAATACGACCAACGAGTCGAAATCAAAGTCGAACAGTCGTTGGCGTTGGACTTGGTATTATTGAAGTAACTGGTATCGATCCACAAGCACAAGTTTGTTGAAAGAATTTTCTTTTCTAATGAATTTATGTTATGTTGAATCAAAAATTGATTTAGGTGATTACATTAAATGTTAATTTTGAAATGTCATGGTGTGATGATCTCTTAAAATGGAATACGACCGATCAAACATGTCTGCGAGGACGAAATCGAACGCAGATTTTCTTCACTGCCGACGAAATCTGGACGCCGGACATCGTTGCTAGTAATGGTCCAGGAAAAACATGGAAACGAAGTAAATCTCTCTATCCAATTCTCGCTATTTGTACAGGTTATGTTAAATGGTCCTATCAAGATAAAGTTGTTTCATTTTGTAAAATAATTGTTACCTATTTTCCATTCGATCGACAATATTGTTCGATAGATCTTCAATCGACAATCTATGATTCAAGTGAATTTAAACTTCGTACTCTGTATAATGTTGTTCGATTGTATAAATTTATTACAACTGAATGGGAAATTTCGCATGCAACAATCGAAGAAATCGATCTATATAATCCGCATTACGCACGAAATTTCAGTACGATTCGAATTAATATCGAACTCGAACGTCGTTCACGTTTCTATGTTATTAAAATCATTTGTCCATTTTCAATTATCGCTATTCTCGCATTGTTTTCATTCTGTTTACCAACAGATAGTGGCGAAAAAATTGCCATGTGTATAAGTATTCTGCTATCGTTAACAATCTATATTCAAATCATATCGGATTATGTGCCCAAAACAGAACGTGGCATTTGTGCATTGACACTATATTCCAATCTCATTTTTCTACTTGTTTTTCTTTCGTGTGTATTTAATATATCAACAGTATTTATTTATTATCATGAAATTTATACGATTCGTAATCGAATACCTCAACGTCATGATCAACAATTATTAATCGATGTTCATCAATCATTAATCGAATTGAATAAACAACGATGGACATTTTTGAGACGTCGTCTAAATCTTCAACAACATCTACCTGAACAAACTGATATTGATGCAACAAAAATTCTCTATGATATTCGTTATATTCGAGAATTATTAGCAAATCTTCATCAACGACAACAACCGAATCATATTCTAATTCAATTTCTTTCATCACAACGTTCATTCAAACAACTTTCTCTGCTAATCGATCGTATACTCTTTTTTATTTATCTTCTCTCGATACCGTTGTGTTTTCTTATTTTATATATCTATAACAATCCGTCTCGTTTACCATCATCAACAAATCAACTACGTGATCTTCGGCAAACCGAAGCTGTCGATCCATTGCCACTTATTCGAGGATGTCCGTAATAAAGAAGAAAAAAAAGCCTGAATTTCATGTTTCTATTCATTATTATATTTATAGATATTTCTGAAGCGAAGACAAAAAGAGAAACATATTTTCCATTATGGTTACATATTAATAAAAACCATAGACGAACAAATTTTCACATAAAATAAAGGCAGAAGAAGAAAAAAAACGAGAAGAAAATGAGAGAGAGAGAGAGAAAGATGATACCGATTGACAAAGAACTGTTGTATTTGTTTTTGAAAAGAAAGCATACAAACCACCACTATAGAAAACTAATAACTGCTGAAGACAAGAAAGAAATATGATGTGCTTTGTGTTTGTTTGTTTTTGTTAGACTATAATATTCACACAAAAAGTTTCGTGTGTGATGGAGAATATAATCTATCAGACTAGAAACATCACTGTTTTAAAACAAGAAAGAAAAACAAGTAAAAATAGAAGGAGAATCGAGGAAGAAACGTGTTGTGTTGTGTTTTTTTTGGTTTGTCAAATTGGTTTTTAATTTATCACAAATATTTTTTATTATTTTCGAAACAAACGCCAGAGACCATTTCGACGTTCTTTTCGTGGTGCCATTAGCATAGGTACTTGATTCTTATGTGTTATTGATATTGTACATGGCGGTTGTAGCCATGGTTCACCATCGATCTGCATTGGAAAACTTTTACGAGTTCGTATAACAACGGATGAACATTGACCAAGTCGTTTGGCACTTGATCGTACACCAGCATAGATCGAACCAGCATGAATAGCTGATTGTACACCAACAACTTCGATTAATTTATCTCCGACATCTAGAAGAAGAAGAAAAAATGCCAACGAAATAATTGATAAATCATTTGAACACAATCTAACCTTGTAAAACAAATGTCATATCTGACGTTGAACTTGTGGAATATTCTCTAGAGAAATGAAGAAGAAGAAAATATATTCATTTTTCTTTTGATTGATTTCATTTTTGTTCACACATACGAATCTTTTCGATGAAAATTCAATGGTGTTTTTCGATTCTTATGTCTTCCACCTTCGCCCCATAGTGATGTACCACCGTAAATACTCGGAATATTTAACAGAGCTATGCCTTCCAATGACGGTCCATTCGAAAGATCAAGCGAAACACCATCACACATTATATCAATATCTTCGTGAAGATTTTTACATGTCGATGATAACGCTTCGGAAGTACCGAATTCGAGATACCATAGTTTATTTTTCATTCTAAAATGTGAACAAAAAAACATCGAATCACACGATTGTTCGTCGTAGTTTCGTCAAACCTGCTACTAAATTTTTCCGGATGTTTTTCACGCATTAAATGAAATCGATGTGCTATTGACGCATCCTACAGAAAACAAAAATTTTACGAATCTGTTTGTTGTATTCGAGTCACACTTACAACACCAATAGAAAAATAATTATTGATTATATTATATGGAATATCATCGCCTTTCTCTTCCGTATCGGTTTGCGTACTAAATTCAATTTGCCAACGATCAAGCATAATCACCGGGGCTTGAGAAATTTTCTTTAGAATTTTATTTAAACTCTCATTTTCGTAGCCACCACCCCATGCTAAACAACGTGCGAGATCATTGCCGGTGCCTAACGGTAGAACAGCAACAGGCGCTCGACATCGAAGTGGAACACGGTCCATTACATCCAAAACCCAACCAACTGAAGAAGACAAAAAAAACTAATAAAATCCTATGTCTTTAGTTTTGCTCGTACCTGTTCCATCACCACCACAGCAAAGTACTCGAAAATCCTCGAGATCCTTGAAGAATTGTAGTCTAAAATGACGAACAGAGTTCTATTGTCAAGAGAAATTCACATGACGAAATACACCGAGGAAATCAACTCGGCTTGTTTGAACTAATGAAGTAAGAAGAACAAGAAAGAAAAATGACTCACCCGGGCATAGGGCCTGATTTGGCTAGATTGAAGACTTGTCGAGGATTGAGAAGAAATTGAAATTTTCGCATAATGCTAAAGAAAAGAGAGAGAGAGAGTCGTTTAAAGTTGAATTTTGTCGTTGTTTGTTCGTATCATACCGTTCACCTTGTTTGCCACCTGATTTTGGATTGATAAAAACTAGCAACGGTCTCGTATTAGGCAATGGATTGATTTGAAATGATTGTATCGATCCTTCGACACATGATTCTTCTCGTCGAACTTCGTTTCCACTTCGTGGAACTCGTGGTCGTTCCTTTCAAAAGAAAAGCCAAACGTGTTTTTTTCTCATTCGATCATTTCATTTTGTTACTAGAACAGCTGGACAAATACACGTCGGCGGTATAATATGTTCTCGATTCGGTCCGAGCGTACACTCAGGTTTCAATTGCGAAGCACATTTATTATGTACAGTCATTTGACACCACCGACAATGAAGTCCTGTTATGCCATTATAAGTTTTAATCGATTTTTTACATCGATCACATCTGATTTTGAAAAAAAAAAACGTTATTTTGCTTCTCTTTTTCGTTCAATTCTTTTACTTTCCGGCACAATTGCCTTCGATCCAATGATGTAGAAGTATATTATCTGGTTTTCTTGCCTTCGCATACGTCGATATACAATTGAGTGGTGCTCGATTTGCACATCGTTCATGTACAACATATCGACAAAATGTACAGCATAAACCTTGCTTACCCAATCCGACAAGCATTGTCAAACAAAGATTACAATAAGCCGGTTTATTGAAATGTTTCAAACGCCACGAATGATTGCCATCATCTCGAACATTCTATTTAACGAAAAGAAAAATTAATAAACAATTATCACAATCGAAATTGCATACGGAATCTAATCCGAGTAGAACAAGAAGTGGTGCTGTTGTCAATCCACCTCGTTTCCATTCGTCTAAGGTGACAGCACCATCATTATCATAATCGATTTCTTTCATCATTGCTTCGAGAATCTAATTTTAATAATAAAACAACAAAATAAATTCTTTTTTTTCTGTTTCTACCGGTCGTAATTCGGATACATCCCAACCGAGATATCCAGCAACATTCATCATTTGATTGACAATCGAATCAGTTTCCTAAAAACACAAATTTCGAATCAAAAAAAAAAACTTCGAATAAATCAACACACTTGTTTATCCAAAATTCCATTTCCATCTTCATCGTAGAGCATAAACATAACTATAAAATACAAAATTGACCTCTTTTTTTTTCTACAAATAGACATATTACATTCAAGTTTTTGTTCGGGTGTGCCTCCTTCTAACAAGGAGAAATAACAAATAATATCTTTCAAATAAATTCTCGCTGTATGAATATCAATTTGTTGCGATTGAAGTATCGTTGTCTGTTGCGTATTCGAACGACCATGGTGATGATGATGATGATGGCCATCGCGTATAAATTCATTGCCAGAGATTTTATTTAATAATTGTGAAAGAGATGAACGTATTACCCATGGATCATCGTTATTATTAACAGCTGTAACAGCTAAAAATCAATGAGATTTTAATATGAATATGAAAATTGATTCGTTTGTTACCGTGCGTATGTAACGAATGTATTGAATGTATCGAAGGATTTGATTTTCTCGATGAATTACGAGAATTGCCTGGCGAATCATGATGTTGATCATGAGAATTACCTCGACGCATGAGACCTTCCTTGCCACTATGACATATGCCTGCAATAGATTAATATAAAACAAAATGGATGTTTATTTTACTTAAATGCAAAGCACAAACCCGCTCGAGTTTTATTTTCGGCGAGAATTTCATCGGTAAATTTCTTTTGTCGAAAGAATTTCTCTGGTAAAAATGAAAATGTCGATGTTGGTTGTGTTGTACCAGTTGATATGATATTTGTCGATGAATTTAATGGTAATGTTGATGTTGTTATTGGAAGTATGCCGATAGTTGATGTTGTTTCATTTGATAGAATCACTGGCGGTTTTTTAATAAATGATAAAAATAAATGTCGAGATAAATCTTCGGGAAAATCGGAATTATCAACAAGTAAATCAAGAAATTGACGGAAACCGGCATAATCAACTTGCTAGAAGAAGAAGAAGAAGAAATCAGAGAATAAGATCGATTATTCGAATGAAATTTCATCACCTCGTCATATTTATGAGCTAACCAATTTGGATCTTTTTCAAGTGTGGCAATTACATCTTTGACTTTTCTCGGCGCATCTAAATTGAAGATAAATATGTTATTTATTTATTTTGTTGTTTGCTTTATTTACATGAAATATAATCTTGTAGACGTTGAAATTCGTCTGGTGAAAGTTTATTCCAATCAAATCGATTCATTGATGATAATCATCGGCAGCGGGCAAATGTAGTTCATAGCTCGCTCGAATCAGGATTTATTTCATCATTCAACACAATATTTCACCCTTCATTCAAGTCATCTAAAATAGTAACAGAAAGAAAAGAGAATGCACTGTAAAATCACTGTGTCATCGTCGTTGTTGTTTTTTTTTCTTCTCTTCAAAATCATCTTCTGCATCTGGTGCACTGCTCATCTCTCTCTCTCTCTCTCTCTCTCTCGTCTCCTTGTGTATTTGATGTTTCTGCTGCTGCTGCTGCTATTACTGACTGATGTCGTCAAATACTAATTTGACGCTCTACATCATTCTCTATGACAAGATTCCCGTTGAGAATCACAGAGCGCATAAAGACAAGAAGGAAGGAAAAAAAAGAAAGAAAAAAAAAAGAAAAAAAAAGATAGTCAATGGAGAGGAGTTTATCCCAAAGGAGTAACTTTGACACTTGTCAGTTGTATTCTTCATATGGTAAAGTTAACTTGAAAAAAAAAGAACGACGAAGAAAGAAAGAAGACAAACATTAGTTTTATGAATCTCATCTGGGAACCATAAGATTACTTGATTTGCTTTGATGGCATTAAATCTTCTTTATATCGAGCTCTCATCATCTAATCATTTATATTATATTTCGACCAAACGGAGATCACCATTTATTTATATATAAATATATATATATATGTGTGTGTGTGTGTCAATAATCGAGTCAGGAAAAAAGGTTCTTTGTTTTAACAAATAAATAATAACATCCAAATGTGAAATGATTTTCAGCTCGCGAGAAACTTGAAAATTTTCTATTATCTAATTTTCTTTATACAATGCATGTTTATATATATAGTATATATATAGTATATGTGCGTGTGTTTCTCTTCACACACACACACATATATTTCCTCATCAGTTATTTATTGCTTGAAAGGCAACAGTTTAATTAGGGGACACCCGTCGTGCAAGAGAATAGAAATTGAGGAGCAAAAAAAATTGTTGTTTGCAAAAGAACTACTATCTACGAATATTGATTTAGTCATCGAATAGCACACACACATACATGCACTCATTGCACATTTCTCTGTCTATCTGTCTCTCTCGTTTTCTGTAATAATTCATTTCAATATATCTGTTCATCAACGTTCCTTTCTTTGTATCTCATTTGCATCTGTTAGTTCTGCTCGTACGATTATGATTAACACAAATATACACGAAGGAGAAAAAAAAAGAAAGCAAGAAAAAAAAACATGAAGCAAACAGAAAGCATGTGTAATTAACTACCTGAAGTTAAATGTTCAAAACTAAAAACATTGTTATTGTTATTGTTAAAATACTATCAAATTGTTTTCCGTTCAAGCGTACCAATGTGCATGGAGAAGAGATTTAGAATAGTGACATAACTCAAGTTCGATAATCACGATAGTAATGAGGGGTGCTGCTTGAGGCTGAAGAAGAACAGCCTAGTTGGATGTTGGCTGGATGAAGAGAGGAAAACGTACCGTGTTCTTCTTTTTCTTCTTCTTCTTTTTTTTTCTCTTCTTCGTTCGGCGCGTTTTCTTTCTTTTTTTTCTTCTTCTTTTTTCCTAATGCATAGACACACACACACACATACATCTATGAGGAAAACTTCGACTTTTCTCCATCGTCGTCGTTGATGCTGCTACTGTGAGTTTTTCCATCATTTCTTTACCGCTACAATGAAGAAGAACAAGAACAGAAAGACAGCCAAAGAAGATTTTAGTCCCTTTTCTCTCTCTCTCCCCCTGTTTCTTTGTGTTTTTCTGCTATGCTATTATTCGTGTGATCCTGATGACGACTGCAATGTTACTTGTGGAAACTCGTAGTAGTAGTACTACTACTATTTCTCCATACAAATAAAAAGCATCGAAAAGATTTTTTTTCTCTTTTTCTGTCTTAAAAGAAGAAAAACTTATCCGCATACAAACAACAGCAATGAAAAAGAGAAGAAAATCGAGAAAAACAAGAAGAATTAAAATAAAACACAATTATTACTTATATTCCTATTTCTAATAATCAATTGACTATTAAAGACATGAGTTTGTCATAAAAACAACCTGGTGCTTTGAAATCCCAATGGCAAAAAAAAGAAAAGTTTTTTTTCCTTTTTTTTCGCTCTCTGTTTGATTATTAGTCGGCGAATTTTCAAGAAAGAAATCTCTATCTTCTCACTTGCGAATTAAATAGGCAAAACGGAAATCATCAATCATGATTCATTTACTTGACATCAGTCGTAGCCGCGCATGATTTCATTCGATCGATTCAATTTGTGTGCAAATATCGTCTTTGTCAATCTCTTCTTCTCATCACTGATTTCCGTTTTCTATTCAATAACAATAACAAAAAAAAAAGAAAAACTCTCGAAACATGTTCAATCAATTCGAAAGATTTGCTCTATTCCTTTTCTTTCTTCTTTTTTTCTCAACATATAATCGTTCGATTATCTAATTATCTGCTTCATTCAATCTCAAGACTGATTTTATTAGATCTTGAATAGTATATCAATTTTATTGACGAAAAAAACAAAAAAAACGAAAATTTAATTAATTAATCGAATTTTATCAGCAAGTACAAACGTACCATGATTAGCTTCACATTGAAAATACGTTTGTCCTTTTAATGAACCATTATTTTTTCCTACGGGTTCATCAAGTTCAATACCGTAGAAAAGACCTTTTTGCACGATAATTTCACCGATATAACGAATGATACCTGATTTATTAATTATAGAATGTCCGGTATTAATAAGTACTCGTGAGCCAATTGTAAATTCAGGTATTTCATTTGTAGTTGGCAATTTTCGAACCGAATCGGAGAGTGAAGGTGAGGGTGAGAGTGAATATTTTTCTGTGATCGTTTCAACATTGGTTTGTATTTCATCTAAATCGATTGTTTGTACGATTTCGAATTTACTTTTATTGATCGGTTCGATATGTTCATTTTCGATAAATGATGTACGAGAACTTAGACTAGCTGTTGATTTGTAGAGATCAGCATTCAATACTGGAGTTTCGGGCGTCACGGTTAATTGCGGAACGCTCTTAGATTTTTTTGCTAGTGGTTGTTTGATCGGTTGTTCTGCTAGTAGAACTTCCTAAAATGAAAAAATAATTATCAAACGGTTCGTTCGTTTGTTTGTTCTGTACTTGTCGAAATTTATCAATTAAAAGCAAAGTATCAATAGTCGATGCGTAGTCAAGATATTTGTCAATTGAATTCGATGAATAACTTTCATTGTCGATTGGAAATATTAATTTCGGTAGATGAGAAACAATTTCATAGACAACACTTGTATTTCGAAATGTCTCTTCGGCGAACATTTTCGATACGAACTTTTTCATCCACCATGAATCACCTTTCGAAATCGTTACAGCTAAACGTTTTCGAAGAACTAATTCCATTGCTTTTGGTTCACTAATCAAAATCGTTATTTTAACAATTAGATAAATCACTGTATCTGATGGTGTGACTTGATTTCTATTAAAACATAAAATACGATTTAGAATTTCGTTTATTGCTCGAACTCACAGAATATCTGATTCGTGTATCGATGGATTCCATGCCGCAATTGCTTGATTCTAGAAGAAACAATAGAATTTTGACGCGATAAAATTCGTCAACGAACAGAATCCGATGCTGTTTGTATCAATGGAAGACTGAGCATAGTTTTCGGATGTTCTCCATCGAGATGAGCATCACATCCAGCCATTTCTTTGTTCGTCTCAATATTTAAATAAATCATCGGACGATGCAGTTCGACAGAACTCGGCGGCTGCCAATTCGATGGTGCACCTAAGTTCAACGAAAGAAAAATGAAGTGATATTCGGATTGATACTATTTTTATCGTACCAGGTATTCCACTAGCGACAGGTGGTGAAATAACGATAGCTTTCTCTTGAGATAGATAGACTGTTTGTTGAACGAGAATTTCTTCTCGTTGAATATCATTCAAAGATTTCGTTTCTTTCGAATTGATTTCCTTAATTTTTGAGTCGATGTCGAACTTTTTCTTTTCGATTTCATTTAACCATTGATGTTTCAAATCATTGAGATCTTTTTCTTGATAAGAATCTAATTGTTCGTCTGCATCAGTCAATTTTCTCGAACTTATTGAACCGATTTCAATCGATCGAATATCATCGAGTTTTAACGGCATTCGATCTGTACGAGTAATTGAATTTACACCGACTTTTATACGTTTTGTTTGACCCTAAACAAAGAGATTTATTTAATTTTATTTCAATTATTTTTATTATTCAATTCGACCTGTTTCAATCGATAGATTCCACCCGTTGGAATTCTTTCATCCGAATCGATCTCCATCGAATTCCATTGGCCATCTTGATCGATTTCTTGAATTTGAACGGTTAACTGAACATGTTCTCGAGCATGTTTCCATCGTTGACTGATTTCTCGTTCATTATTTTGATTTTTCACTGAATTTTCAGACCAAATTTCGATTGAAATAGCACCATCGAGACACGATCTGAGAAAGTCATCGGTTAGAGGAAAATGATACTCCTTGACAAATGAAAAATGTCAAATGAAAATTCACTCTCCGAATGAACGTAATTACTTCATCATGATCGAAAATAAATGTTTGACTCGTCTCTTTTCTTTCTTTCGATCGAACGGTTTGATCTAAATTGGGATTAATAAATGCATATCGACAGATGACATATTTTCCTTCGATTTTTGGTAAATCTCTTGCTTCTTTAATCGCAAACTACACAAATCCAAACGATTTTCGTTGAATTTCATAGAAATGAACGATTTACTTTGACAACTAATTCTTCAGGTGTATAATCATCAATACCTTCGTCTTCTAAACTCGTTTGACTGCAATTCAAACTTTGTTCATCTATATCTACGCTAATTCCATCGCTAATACTACGTTGAGTTGTACTATTTATTTGAAAATTACGAGCACGTTTTAATGGAAAAGATTCACTGGGATTGAGAACGACATGTAACGAACCAGAAATCTATATAAAGAAGATAAAAACGAATATCTTTTCATTTGTTTATTACTTTGCCTTGAGTGTTGATTATTGGAACGATATAATCGATTTTCATACCGTAGAGAAGTGCTTTTAAATGAATATTTGCTACACCGATGAACATTTCAGTTTGTTTGAGATCGATAAATATATTCTCATATTTTGGATTCAATGTATTTGTCTGTGTCCATGAGTGATATGCTTCTTTGATTATACACAATTTTAATTCGAATGTTTCAATATCCCAAACTTGTAAAATTGTTTGATTTCGTCGAACTTCAACAGCTAACTCAATTAAATTCTCAATAGTCTACAAAAGAAAAAACGAATATTCTATTTCTTTGTTGTTTTTTTTCTTCTCGTCATACTCGTTCATTAGGTTTTAAATATGAATTTGAAATTCTCGTAATAACGTGATAGAATATATTTTGATTCATTTGTTTGACAATCTCATTTGCTTCCGATACCAATGTTTGAACATGTAGGAAATTATCTTCAATTTTCGTCGAGTATTGTCCTGCTAAACGATATTTCGTTTCTATATCATTATAATCAATCTTATTATTTCGTTGTAATTGTGTTCGTAAATAGTTCAATTCGGTTTCAGACATTGGGTAGAAAAACAACAAACTTATTATTTTTAACTCACTTTTCACTTTCACTTATCATTTGACATACAGGTTGGTTTATTCCAAGAACCAATAAAATTAAAATGATGATTCATTTTTAAGAGAAAAAAAAAGATTAGATTTTCGTTTTTTTTTGCACTTTGTTATTTATCTAATAACTATGGATTGTAAAGCGCGAGCTCTATTCGATTTTGTTGCCGAAGGACCAAGTGAACTTAGCATAACAGCTGGCGAATATTTAACTATAACATCAGGTACAGATGGTAATGATTGGTGGTAAGAAGACTTGATTTTGACATTTCATTTATTTATTTGAGATTATCTAGGTACGCACAAAATGCATCTGGACAAAACGGTGCTGTACCTGCAACATATGTCGAAATACTTTCTGAACAAAATCTACTCGACATTAATGAGGAATCCAATTCTCAATCTCAATCAGTAGATTATACAGTCTATCAAACATCATATGAAGAAGAACAACGTGAACCAGTAGATACTTATATACCACCACCACCAGCACCATTGCTATCAACTGATGTCAATACTTATGATCCATTAGTTTTTAATAACTCTCAACAACAACAACAGTATTCATTACTTGGAGATGTGAGAAATTCGTATAATATCGAAATGACATATGATGCACCCTCATCGTTTTCTGTAAGCACACCGAATGCTGAACCGGAAATAACGAAATCTACTGAAGAGAATTCAACTACGACAAAAACAAAGGACAAATCGAAATTATTTACGTTATCTCGATCGAAATCGAAAGATAAACTAAGAAATTCAGTGGAAAATGGTCTTGAAGTTCGTAAAAAGATGAGTCATTTTCTTATCTTCTGTTTTCTCTTCTTCTCCTTCTTCTAGAGATCCAAAGGCGATAGTGATTCAGATGATCTCTCCGATTCCGTAAGTTTAAAGAAACTATTCTAATCGCAGAAAAAAAACATTTCGGATCTATCTTAGAAAATCTTTTCGTTGTAAGTAGTAACTTACACTAATCACATACTAACATCTAACTTCATGTTTTCTGCTTGTTGTTTGCATATACTCTCACATTTTGCATATTGTTTAGTTAACTAATTCAGCAAAGGTTTCACCAGCTCCTACTGATTCGAAAGGTTCAGCACGTACGAGGTAAATCGATTTATTTTTTGAAATTTACGTTTTTCCAAAACTCGAAAGTAGATTATTTGATAAACATGGAATATCAGGCTATTTATTACATGAATATAAAAACAAAATCGATGAACACATAGAAATTGTCGTAAGAGAGACAAAGAGGAGAATTAAAATCGTTTGTTTTTGAACATTTATTTTGAAGTATGACGAAAATGAAGGCGGAATTTGTTGGGGTGTCAATTCGACTTGTCCGCCGTTTAGTTGTAAAATTGAAAATCCATCGAAAGAAACGAAATTCAGCGGATTGAAATCCTATGTTGAATACAAAATTCATACACAAGTAAAAGATGCAACATTTTTTTGTGTTGTATGAAAACCAATACATCGGAAAACATTTTCAAGATTTCCAATAGTCGAGTTGTTGGTCGACGTTATAAACAATTCGATTGGTTATACGAACAATTGGCTGCTAAATATCGATTTATTTGCATTCCACCCTTGCCTGGCAAGCAGATTGGCGGTAGAATTTTCGAAAAAGAACGATGATAAATTGAGAGAGTGAGAGAAAATCTTCTAGGTCGATTTGAACAAGATTTTATTGAAGATCGTCGTCGACAATTAGAACTATGGTTGAATCGAATCTGTCGTCATCCGGTGCTCTGTGCATCGTTTCCTGTTCAACATTTTCTTACTTGTGAAATAACCGAAAAGAATAATAAAGTCAATCGATTGACATCTTTTCAAAAACAAACAAATTCTGTTGTGTTTTCAGGATTGGAAAGCAGGCAAACGAAAAGTCGAAAAAGATGAATTACGCGAAGCGACCTGGCTCTATTGTGTGACCTTTCCTCAATTGAAGCTAAACGATGCAGAAATGTAAAATGCAGAAAAGTTTGTTTTGCTTGAATATTTGTTTTTTTTTCTCAGTGCCGTTCAAATCGATACATTTGCTCAACAACAACCAGCTCTTGAAACACATTTAAAAAGTTTAAATCATAATTTTACGAAATATCTCGAACGACATACAGAAGTCTATGAAAAAGATCTTCAACGTGTCGGTGAACTTTTTACTAAACTACAAGCAGTCGTCGAAACCGATCAACTTACTCAAGGTAAAATTCGTCGACGATTTTCTCTTGTCACAACGTGTTCAAATAGAACATCTTTAGGAAACGATGAACTCGCCAGTTTAATGACAAAAATCGGCAATTCATATAATGGAATAGCTGATCTATATAAAACGAAAGGTTACGAAGGTCTTCGAGATTTTGTCGAACGTATTCAAGAATATCTCGGACTACTTTCATGTTTTCCAGTTATCATTCATATTCAACGCGTGCGTAATTCTGAAGAAGAAAAAAAACACGAAGAGATTTTGTTTGTTTTTCAGAGTGCAACTGAATATCTTCGAAATGCTCAACGTAATAGTGTTGTACCTGATCTAAACGGTGCTACTCAACGTAATCAAGTTCTTAACCATGTTATCCTAGCCGAAATCAATTTCTTCCAAAAAGCGAAGGTGAATGATTTAAAAGCTTATATAAAAACACTTCTCGACGAACAAGTTAATTTCTACGAAACGGTATTTCGTCTTTTTGAAATTCTCGTCGAATGACTTTTTGATTTTAGATCACAGCAGAATTACGTACATCGATAACAACATTAAATTAGACAGTTCTTTTGTTTTGTGATTCGAGTGTTTTTGATTTTAATCTTTTCTTTTTCTTTGCAACAAAATATAACAATAACAAAAGAAAAACAACAACAACAACAGTAAACTTTCAAGAAAAATTTCGAAAACCTGGCGAACGACCAAATGGCAGAACATTTCGAGAGTTTTTCAATGATGTTGACAGTTGACTTAACGGATCGAAACTGCCCGGACTTGTACTCATTATCATTGAATTAAGAATATCATCATTATCATCAATAGGTTCATGTTCATCCGTATCTTTATTATTTAAATAATCGTCCGTTTCTTCTCGATAATCATTGTAAATCGAACGAATAAATACGACTGAACGTTTTAATACATACGGATCGAATGGAAAATACGAATATAAAATATTCGATGGAATCAATGCCGAATCATTCATGGTAAATGATTCTGGCAAAGAATAGCGATTGTTTGTTTCGATAATTGAATAACAAAACACAATTTGATAGTTTCGAGCTAATTGAGCGAAACGAAGTGTAATAGCTGGAAGAGAATACTTCAATGGATTTAATTCCGAAAGAACAATTCGGCCTAATCGCCAACGTGACACAGTTTCGATACCATCAGGTAAATGGGCGATTTCTTGATGTCGATAGATAAATATATAAAGTACGGCTTGACAGAGCGCATAGAATGGTAAATGACGATTGGGATTCGCATTTCCACAGCTACTTTCCGTTGTACTAACATAAGCATGCAGCCAATCGACCATTAATTGCGTAATATGTAAAACGGATCTAGATCGATGATTGACAAATAGTGTTGTTCGTTCGTTCGTCTCAAGAGAAATCAAAGAACTTACGGAATGGAGATATATTTTGCACGAGCAATAAGACTACATAGATAGCAGATAGCTGATTGACGGTAGGTCATTGAAACCGATGGAGAAACAAATGTTCGCCAACAATTATTCATAAATTCATCGCTGAAATCCTGTCAAACAAGAAAGAATTACAAATCGAATCGAATTTGTTTTTTGTGTGTTTTTACTGTATGAAAACTACAGATGTAGAATAAGACATATTGAACATGTGATGAATCGTGTGTTGGTAAAAGAATTTTATTAAAAACATTTAAAAAATCTTTAAATAATAATTTTGTTTGTTCATAGTTCATTGTTCCTGAAGAGAAAAAAAAGAATTACTTTTGTTTTTTAATATTTCAAATGAATACCATTTGGTAGACAAATACTGTTAATATATTCAAATAGAACGAACATTAAACAATCGAGTTTATCGGCTTGATCGTGTTTCATGGGAAGATTGTGTTCGTTCGTATCGAGTTGTTCAAGAGAAAAAACGAGTTCGAGTTCAGCATTTAATTTCTCAGCATGAAGAATATCTTGCCGAGATGCGTGAACCTTTCAATTCAATGGAAATTTTTCGTGTGAATGAAAAAAAAACAAGACGAATGTCTCTTACATCCATACGTATTAATTTCGAAAGAATAATTTCAAAGAATCGAGCTCGTTCAACATTGAGATAGGTCAATGATCGGAGAAGATTTTTCAGATAGATAACTTGAATTTGAACATCTTTAGTCATAAATGGAAAATGTTGTTCAACAGTTGGATAGAGAAGTGTTAGAGATCTAAAGAATTTGATTTTGTATTCAGAAATTTAGAAGAAAAAAAAAACACTGAAATTTACAATGGAACAATAAGAACAAGTTGATGAAGTGTTTCATGAGCAAAATCAACAAGATGATTCGATGTTGGTTCTTAAATATTTCGAATTTATTTTTCTCGTTGAAAATATTCTTTATTATTTACCTGGTATCGTAAAAAGTGTGAATAAGAAATTTAAATATCGTTGAGCATGTTTTGTATTACATGAAATTAAAGTCAATTGAAATGCTCCGAATGTATCAAGTACACGTTTCGATTGTTTCGTCCAATCGATTTGTAATTGAAGAAAATCAAGAAATTGTTCATTCATATTATCGAATAGATCGACATTATCTCTTAAACTATCCAAGAATTCACTCAACCAAACATCCTGAGAAACAGAAAATCGAGTTGATTGTTTCATTTGTATTCAAGAGAAAGATCGATTTACATTCGATTGATTTTCTTTTATATTCGCTGTTAAATTGACGTATAAATATTTCTGGCCCTGAAAAAAGAAAAAAGAAAAAAAGGAAAAGAATTGGGATTTTCTATTCGAAAATCGGAAACATACTCGATTGAATTGATCGAGAGCTTGTTTAAGTTGTTCGATGATCGTCGTCGACATGCTTCTTTGTGTGTGTGCGTGTGTGTGTGGTACTGATGATGATGATTTTTGTGCTTCTTACACTCTTTTCGATAGATGACTCATTCGACTTGTTGATTGGTTCAGTTCTATCTACAAATCATATGATTTGCACTCGTTATGCACTGCACGCACGAGCATTTAATAAATATAATTTTATTTCTTCGTCAAAAACGATGAGTTCAACAAATGATGATCTACTTGATGAACGTAAACAACGTAAATTAGCGCAAATGTCGCGTCGTGATGAAGAACGAAAATTAAATCTTCAAAATAAACAAGACGAAAGAAAATTAATAACATCGACCAATGTTGGCCGACAATATTTCGAACAAGAATATCCACAAATGAAAAATCAAATCGAAGATTTATTTCAACAAATATCACTGAATAATACAACGAATCAATTAACAATTCAAGATCTAGCTGATCGATTACAAAAATTAGAAAAATTTATTACTGAACATGTTGAAATTTTATGTTCGCGTGATATTGCCAATGCACAAAGTACGAAATCAATTGTGTAGATTGTTGTTTTTCTTTTAAAAATTATGTATAGATGATGTTCTCAAACTTCGGACGCAGTTAAGTCGAATGCAAGGTGAAAATCTTTCGTCAAATCATCGTCTTGATTTTACACAAATTCAAGATGATCAACAACCAACAACAAAATCTTCTCAATCGATTGAACAATCTTCAACAGAAAATCTCGTCATTTCCTCGAATACAATAACAATCTCGAATAAACAAAATCAATTGATACGTTTTCAAGCCGATGAACTTCACGGCAAAGATGTGGCCATTGAAAATCTTCATCAATGTGAAATCTTTCTCAAAGGTGTACCATCATCATTACAAATCAAAAATCTTCAACATTGTGTTCTCATTGTTGGACCATGTTCACGTTCGATTCTTATCGATCAATGTCAACAAAGTGAATTTGCACTTGCTTGTCAACAATTACGTATTCATACGAGTACCGAATGTGATTTCTACGTTCATGCAACAGCTCAACCAATAATTGAAGATTGTCGAAATCTTCGTTTCGCTCCGTACGCTGTCGAATATCAAACTAAACAGGAACATATTCAACAAAGTGGCCTCAATTGGACGAAAGATTATTGGAATGATATTCAAGATTTTAATCATCTTGCACGCGGCATACCCTCGCCAAATTGGCAAATTATCGAGGAAGAAGAACGAAAAGAATGGTCATTAGATTAATCTCTTCTTTTTTTTTTGTTATTCACTAAATCTACATTCCATTTCTTTCTTTCTTTTTTTCAAAACGATAAACGAAATAAACCAGACACACGCAAAAATATTCTTTATCTCTATCTATTCAATTGAATTTTAGATGACGAACAACAATAATAATAATACTACAGAGTATGATAGAGTTGCAATACTCGATGCTGGTTCACAATATGCTAAAGTAATCGATCGTCGAATACGAGAACTTTCAGTCTATTCGGAACTGATACCATTGCAAACATCAGCAAAAGAAATAATTGCACGAAATTATAAAGCAATTATTATCTCGGGTAGTCCCGGTTCAGTCAATGATCCACAGCCGGTTTACTATGATCCTGAATTATTCAATTGTGATCTGCCGATTTTAGGCATTTGCTATGGTTTACAAATGTTAAATAAACAACGAGGTGGAACGATTGTTCGACAAGCTGTTCGAGAAGATGGTCAATTTCAAGTTGAACTCGATATTCAATCGTGTCCGTTATTTAAAAATTTAAAACAATTCGAAAATGTTCTACTCACACATGGCGATAGTATTTCACAATTAGGTGAAAATTTAATATCGATTGGTAAAAGTGAATCGTTTATTGTTGCTTGTGCCGATAAGACAAAGCCAATCTATGGTCTACAATTTCATCCTGAAGTCGATCTAACCGATAATGGCGTGGAAATATTCAAGAATTTCCTATTCGACATCGCACATTGCCGTGCAACGTTTACAATGGGCAGTCGAATCGAAGAATCATTCGGACATATTCGAGAATTTGTTAAAGAACAACCGGTGTTTGTACTTTGTAGTGGTGGAGTTGATAGTTCAGTTTGTGCAGCTCTATTAACAAAAGCATTGCCCGTTGAACAAGTGAAAATTGTCAGTGTTGACAATGGTTTTCTACGTGAAAATGAAGCTGTGGAAATTCGACAGAATCTATCGCAATTTGCAACAGTCAATTATCTCGATGCCGGTCAACGTTTTGCACAAGCGAAAACATTCGTTCGTGCTCGTGCAACATCGACAAACGAAGGAAATACAAGTGGCAATGCCACACAACGACGTTCATCGACATCATCGAATTTTCTTAGTCTTTATGATGCTGATATTTTACTTGAGGAAACACTTCCATTGAATGAAGAAACCGATCCTGAACATAAACGAAAGATTATTGGCGATACATTTGTTAAAGTTGTTCAAGAATATCTACGAGATAATAATTATACATTCGATGATATTATTCTTGCTCAAGGTACATTACGACCTGATCTTATTGAAAGTGCGTCGCATTTAGCTTGTCAAAGTGGTCATGCTGATGCAATTAAAACACATCATAATGATTCGCCGATGGTTCGTGAATTACGTAAACGTAATCGTGTTATTGAACCATTGAAAGATTTTCACAAGGATGAAGTTCGACAGATCGGTTTGAAATTAGGTTTAAGTTCGGAAGTTGTTCATCGACATCCATTTCCCGGGCCAGGTCTTTCAATTCGAATACTTTGTGCCGATGAACCTTATATGCCCAATGAATTATTTGCACAAACATCGACTCTTCTACGAACAATTATCACATATTCGACAATGGTCGATAAACAATATGCACTTCTACCAACATTAGATAAGATTTTTACAGAAAACGAAAAGAATCTCTTGAAAAATTTAACAGCATCCGATCGACATGATTATACATCGGTTGTTTTACCAATTCGTAGTGTTGGCGTGCAAGGTGACGCACGTACGTACAGTTTTGCTGCAGCTATAAGTTCAAATGATGAACGACCCAATTGGAATGAATTATTTGTTCTCGCACGATTAATAACTAAAGCTTGTCATCATATAAATCGTGTCGTTTACGTTCTTGGTAAAAAGATTCTTGACGTTGAAATAACTCAAATAACACGAACAACATTAACACCAGATATTATTGATAAAGCACGTGCATGCGATTATCATGCCATGATGATTATGAAACGTCACAATGCATATAGTGCAATAAGTCAAATGCCTGTTGTTCTCATTCCAATTCAATTCGATCGACAAATCTATTTGAATGATCATGAAGAAGGAAATAATCAAGAACGTATTATTCCATTAACACGTCTTCGACCGATAGCGAGTAGTTTTCAACATTCGGTCGTTTTGAGAACATTTGTAACCAAAGATTTTATGACCGGTCGACCGGCTGTACCTGGTGAAACATTTCCATTGGAAATGCTCGATGAAATGTGTCAAACAATCAAAACGAATGTGCCCGGCATTAGTCGTGTGCTTTATGATTTAACTTCGAAACCACCAGGTACGAAATAGAGAGAAAAATTAGAAATTCATTTATTCGATATATTTTTCTTTTAGCAACAACTGAATGGGAATAAAAAAACAACAACAACGAACAGTGGCAATCAAATAAAAAAAAACAATTTGTTTTTCTTCTTCATTGAGTGTTTTGTTTGTTTGTTCGAAAACATATCTTGCCAATATTTTCTCCCAATAATAAAAAAAAATAAACTATATATTCGTCACTTAGTCTAGTGTTCAAAAATTCAGCCTACGATACAGAACAAGAACTCAGAAAAACTCTTGATCAATATCGAAATATTCTACGGCAACTTTATAATGAGAATTTTACAAGTGTATAGCTTCTTCATTCTTTCGCTGTATTTTATTTTAAAAAAAAGAATATAAATGTTCAAGTTTATTATGATATATGAGCTTTTCTTGTCTTTGTTGATGCTGTAATGGATGAATTTTTTGTAATAAATAAAACAGTATTAATGGAAATATCTCGTGGATCTTGAACACGCCATTCAATCGTATTCAAATCTTCACCTTCACATGGTTCATATGCTGGTGATGTAAATGGAATAGGTTTATAACTGTTCGCTTTGACACTACATTCCAATATGGGAATTAATTGTTGATCTTCATACGAAAACGGAATTGCATAAGCTCCATATGAACTATAATGTATACTAGGACTTAGAAAAACTGCTAAAGCAAACTTGGATATGCCATGAAGTTCAACTTCCCGTGCGATATGATTCGGAGGTATGCATACACGTTTGCCACAACTAACGAGAGTACCTGGAATAACGAGACCATCGTATAAAATCGATCGAATTGCATCAATACTAGTTCCATGATAAGCAATAAAAGGATGTGTTCGTTTGTCTTGTTCGCTAATTTTTATATATCGGCATCGTACTGGACTATTTCGAGTTTCTAACGGTTGATCAAGACTTCGAGCTACGAATAGATCTGGCGGTAAAGTCAAGAAACCAGGAATTATATCGACTTGTCTTATAAATGCATGAATACCATCGATTTGCGGTAAACGTGTTGCATTTGAAGGATTATTAAACCAATAGTTTGTATTTGGAACAAATGTATATAATAGAGCTTTGTTTTTGCCAAGAAAGGATACGATTGGTGATTCGATAAATTCTCCTGTGCTTTTCGAATGTCCAGATGTTTTGAATATGCAAATACATTGAGATAGACGAAACTGTTCTGGTTCAGGATTAAATATTACATTAACTTCGAAGTTCATATCAGCAGTGATACTATCTTTGAGGAAGGTAAACGCTAATCTACTAATTTGAACAGATTTCTCTTTGGTTAGCGGATACTTCAATTGGATTTCTGTATTGTTTTCATTTTGTGATAATATTCGATGATAATTGCATTTTAAAACTGATTCTTCCTGTAGTTGAACTTGATACTGTGTCGGTAATTCTTTATGTCGAATAAGTCGAATCGGAGCATCGATAAATCTTGATGATCCATATCGTGCACGGTAAACAGCTGAAATTACTGTTGTTGCCGATGTATCAAATATTAACAAACGTCTAGCAATGGAAAAGAATTTATATTCACTTTTGAATATCTTTAATAAATCTTGATGATTGGCTGAAATAGCAAGTTTAACTTTAATAACTGGTTTATCATTGTCAACATGATCATCATAGATATGAACATCGAGTAATTTTTCTGTTTGAATGCTTGTTTTATATTGTTCTAATAAATCATTGATTTTCTTTTCGACACTTTTTTTAACATCATCAGCAACTTGTTCATTGAAAACTGTTGTTCCATATGCATTTTTAATATTAACATCAGCTCCTGATTCGAGCAAAAGCTCAACTATTTCAAAATGACCATGATATTTCGCTCCATGTAATGGTGTGCTTTTTGACTGATTTGCCATTTGAATATTAATATTAGCACCATGTTCTAACAACCATTTAGTAACTGAATATCGACCATATCGACAAGCATAATAAAGTAAACTAACACCCTTTTCATCGGTTAAATTTTTTGATGGATTATTGAAATAATAATAAAACCACCAATCGATACCCTCACGAGCCATTTCAAACTTATCACGTTTTCGCATCGATTCAAAAAGATTAATCATCGCTTGGCCATGTCTGTTACCTTCTTGTTCAGCTGTCATACCCCAGCGATTTTGAAGTATCGAATTACAACCACGATTAAGCAAATATTCAACAATATTTGTATGACCACCGTAAGCAGCGAGATGTAAAGCTGAATTATCATTTGAATCAACTAAATCGATATTCGCTAAACACTTTTTGTCTAACCATTGAACTAAATTGAAATATCCTTTTTTACTAGCACAATGTAATAAAGTTTGTCGTTGAGAGAAATATTCAGTATTGACATGTTTCTTTAAATCATTTTGTTCAAACCAATCGATTTCATTAGCTGCAATTCGTACATAATCGTTTTGTTTCATTTCAATAAAGACTTTCTTAACATCATCAGTGTATGCTTCAACTTCAGGCGTATTACCAGCTTGATTAACTATTCGATAGTCAGCACCGCTTTCAAGAAGATACCGAACGACATCAGCATGACCATAAAATGATGCAACATGTAATGCTGTGCTTTTCGTACGTTGTTGAAGATCAGCTTCAGCACCATATTCAGTTAAGAATTTAACTGCTTTGAGATTGCCAGCACGAGCAGCAGTGTAGAGTATAGTGTGGTGTGTGATTGGATCTTGTTTATTCAATTGAGTTAGATTAGCTGTTTCTAAATGTCTTATAAAATCATGAATAAGAACAGGTTCAGCAGCTAGTTGTTGAGATGTGTATTTATCAATTGATAATTCCGAAATCCATTCGTTTTTTATATCATAACGATTTCTTTTTTCATAATCTGATAATGTTTCATAAGCACGACACATTCGTCGAAAATCAATTGCAGAAATTTTCTTCTGTTTATGTTCGAGAATTTTTGTTCGAAATATTCGGCGTAGTTCGCTAAATTTAATCGTTTTGGATACACCAAGAATTTCATACGGCGTTATTTTCTCCATTGCTGTAGAGTTTTCTTTTACAACAAACAGGAAAATATGTACTATCAATCGAATGACATATGAAGAGTAATATTTTTCGGTCTATAGATAACGAAAGAAACGAATAAAAAGCATCATTAGTCACATGTATTTTTTCTCCAATTTCAACTTGATGTCAACCGAATATTGATGAAAAGAAAAAACCAGATAAAATAAATAGGAAGAGTCAACATGGGTATGTATCAATCGATCAATATTATCATTAAACATACTATATTACTACATTTGTATTTATTATATCATCAAAATTTTACAAAAAAAATTTATTAATCAATGTCGAATTGTTTCGATTTCATTGATTAATCTTCGAACATTCGTTTGAAAATCAAGTTTAGTAAAATCGATATATAATCTCGTTCCAACAAGCATTCCAAGCCAACCATTTGGTTTATATTTCGATTGAAGTAAAATCGGTATGAACGGTTTGTCTAGTCGACGAACATATTCACCTTCACTTTGACAATTCGGTGATTGTTTATATTTGTCTGACATACAAATAATAACGACACTGGCTTGTTCGATAGCATGTGCCATGCATTCGAGCGTACTACCATGCATATTTTCAACATCAATCCACGTTCGATAACCTGCATTTTGAAGTGTTTGACAAAGTTTTTCAACTAATTCTTTCGAATCATGATTATAACTAAACATAATATGTTGACTTGGATTATTTTCCGGCAAAGGTTCAGGCATTGGTTCGATGGCAATTGTTTGTCGTAATTGCCAAAGTATGCCTTTAGCTGCTTCTTGAATTTGTTCATTCGGATTCGTTTCAGCTATTTGAATAAGAAGAGCAAAATATTTGTCATTTCGATGAATAGTTATTGCTGATTGATGATCAAATGAAAGAAACCAAATGATTTCAAGTAGAATTTTCGTTTCATCTTGTCGATCGACAATCTGATGAAACTGTCGAACCATATCGAATAATATACGAATATTATCTTCAATTTGACCGATACGATTTTGAAATTGTTTATGTGAACAAAATTTTTTCAAACATTTAATTAATGTAAATAAAGATATTTGATTATCGAAATGATAATTTTGACTTTGATACGCTTGAGAAATGGCGAATAATAATAATTTCGATAGATGATGATAGGATTCATCGGTTTGTAAGTCTTTTTCTGAAATTAAATTCGAATAGAGAATACATGATAGTAAACGAATAATTTGTGCGTCAGATTTTAATAATATTCGACAGATTTCATTGGAAATAATTTCCAAATCAAGATAGTCAACAGTTAATTCTGAGAGATTATAGAATATCGATAGACAACATGAGAGAACATTGTAATGCAATTGTTTGAAAATCAATTGACCTTTACCAATAATTTTCGATTTTTCAATTAAACGAACTGTATATCGAGTAATTGAATTGATTAGTCCGATTTGATGCAATTCTTTTGCAAGAAGATTTGTTTCAATACTTGAACTTGTCAATAAATTACTCAAACACTTGAGAAAATACCATAATGGTACAGTTGTTCCACATTCAACCAACGAATCGAATAGATGTTTAAATGTTGGCACAAATGCTGAACTATGAATTTCAATTCCTTGATGAAGAACAAATTCAGCAAGTAGATTAAGCATATGTGTAAAAATAAAAACTCGATCAGTTGAATCAATTTGTGATTGTGCTGTTTCATTAATAATACATTGAACGAAATAATCGGTATTATTTCGTAATAGAAGCGGTTGAATTGTTGATACATAAAAATCTGTATGATGAAATAAATAAATTGCAAAACGTTGAATTGGTACATAGATAAGAAAACAAGTTAGGATTTGATTGATCAGTAACGATGATGTTTGTAATGATGATTGAAGAAGATAGGTGAGTAGTCGAGTTGTATAATCAATAATTGATAGTGATTCATTTGCGTTTGTCTTTCGTTTAGCAGACGTTCGAAAACATGTCGAACGAGTTTTATCGTCAAACGACGAATGAGAAAATAGATCGTCGAGAAATTCATTTTGATTTCGACAGACAAGAGAATAGGATTCTAAACACGAGTAAATCTCTAAATGTAAATCTTGACTAAAGTTTAACATTGAAATAAAATCAATATCATCTCGAAGCCATTGAAGAATATTTCGAATAATCCGTTTGCCTTGTTGATTCGTTGCATGTTCGGCATCGAATTGACATAAATATTTAAATAATCGACAAGCCGTACGAGCTAATTGTCGTTGATAGGCGTCAGTTTTATTTTTAAATTTCCATAATTTTTGTCTGTCAATCGATGATAGAATCATTTGAATAACATCGACTAATGTTTGTAACGATTGGCAAAAGCCAAGCTTTTCTTTTTCAAATTTCGATATCAATTCATCGAAAAGTTCAATTGCTTTTTCATTCTTACGAATATTCAATCGTGTGCATTTCGTTAGAAGTTGCTGCATCGATTCGTCTTTTGCCAACATTTTTTTTTGTATTACATTGAAAACTGAATGTCTATTTTATTTGCCTCTACTTGTATTACTCATTCGATCGAAAAACATATTTTATTATTCGTTCTGTGTTCGAGAACGAAAAAGCGAAGGAGAAGGGTATCAGCTTGAGGGAGAGGAGAAAAAAAAATGCAACTGTCTGTTCGTATTAGAGTCGAAGAAACTTTTGTATACGCCTATTATTAGTATCACTAACGTATAAATTCATAGCTGAATCGAATGTAATCGATCGTGCTCCATTCAATTGTATTGCCGAATTACCTGCGACGCCCGTACCAGCAATTGTATAGCCTGTTTGACTATTTTGACAGAACAATTGAATACGATGATTGCCACTATCGGCAACATAAAGATTCAAATAGCTGTCAACTCGAACACCGGCTGGACTATTAAGAAGAACAGGACTTTGACCGGATACAGCCGAAACTCCAGCAACATAATAACCCGATGTAGCACCTGGTGTCCATCGAATGATCGTATGCGCATTCATATTACTTATGAAAAGATCTGAACTAACCGATGGCATTGAATGAATGCCATACGGATAGTAGAGAGTCGTATTCAAATAATTTCCACCATTACCACCGGCAACCACAACTCCATTGGTACCCGATGATGAACTTGTCGAATATCTCATCACACGATGATTGTTGTAATCAGTTACGTAGATATATGTTTCAGTTGGTTCAACATATAAATGTCGAACACTATTGAATCGATTTAGAGCTGAACTGCCTGAACCCGTTACTCCTGCAATAGTCGTTCCGGTTGATGAACCACTAGCAAATTTTTGTACACGATAGTTATAATAATCAGTAACATAAACATTTCCCAATGAATCAGCATACACATCTTGAGGATAATAAAATCGATCCGATGCTGAACTAATTGATCCTTGAGAACCGGACACTAATGTTGCAGTTGTCGCATTCAATGGTAATTTCCAAACAACAGAGTTTGATGATTCATCAGCAACATACAATGTATCATTGAAATCGATGTAGATTCCATTAACACTTGTTAATTGTGATAAATTGAGAATTGTTATGCCTGTTTGACTCCAACGTAAATCACCGGCCGAACCTCAATTGATGAATTTATAATAAAATTCGCGTAAAATAGCGAATACTTACAAGGATTACGAACAGGCGTTGTCGTTGCTGTTGTTCTGCATTCGAAACACAAAAACAAAACAAAATATTCATTGAATAAACAACACACTTACGTGTCTGTCGTTGTTGTTGTTGTATTTCCAAAAGATATTGTCGGACTGCTACTGCTAGCTGTCGACGCATTCGTTTTACTCAAAGTTACAGCCAAAGCTACGGCTATGCCGATGGCAGCCAACAAGCAAACTACAATCACTGCGATAATAATCCATGTTTTCTTCTTTGTAGGTTTTGTTATTGATTTGGGTTCGAGTTCGAATGCTTGTTTTTGCAAAGGTGATGTTGTTTCGTTCAAATACGAATCCTCTTCAATTACCGAAACTTGTTTCTCCTGCAGAAATGATAAAATAAGGAAAATAATTTCGATGTTTTTTTTTTCGAAAACCAGAAACTTATACAGGCGGGGGTTTATTTGTGCTACGAGGAACATATTTGCCTCGAATTTCACCTGCATGGGGCATCGTTAAAAAATGAAATGAATAAGAACAAAACAACACACCCAAACAACACACTTAATCTAAATCCATCAACTACTTGAACACCATGCCGACCATGAGCGACATCTTCAATCAATTTATTGTACAAATAAAAAAACAAAATCCACTTTTTTTTCGTCGTACAACAAAAATAGATTAAATTTTTTTCACATATTTTCATATGTCATTTACTCACGTCCTCTGTTTCCTTTCTCAGAGAAAATATATGGTATGCATGCATATATATAAATATACATAAATATATGAATGTGTGTAGTATATATAAAGAGAGATATATTGTTTATTTATTTTTGACCTATTGATCATCATACGATCTAGTTCGAGTTGATATTGAATTTGTTTGGAGTTATTCTCGATGTTTTGTGTTGATAATCGAAAAGAAACGTTTCATTTATCCAATGGTTATCTCTCGAAAGTTTACATTTCATCATCAACAAAATGAAATAAATTTTCGTAAACGTCAACAACAAAAAACTTGCATTCAAGTAGATTATCAAAAAAGAAAAATGGCGAACCATCGCACATTTGTTGTTGTTTTTCTTCTTCTAGCGTATTCAATTTCTTAAAAGAAAATCGGAAAGTTCATCATTCATGGGTCTACGTAATGGTAAACTAATTAATCTACTCGGTTCCAATCCAGATCTAACCGACAATGAGTCATCTTTGTCACCCTCTTTACTTTCATTCAATCCATTGCCACCTCCTATTCAACCAACAGTCAAAACCAATCATGTTCATTTAAATAATAACACTAATTTCAATAATAATAATAACAACAATGCGTTCGATTTGAATGTTCTATTTACGCCCATTGTAATCACCAATCATCCTTCATTAGATCCCCTCGACTATTTTCCCACGAAACTCGATATACTTCTCGATCGACCGGCTGTTTCACGTGAACAACAATTCGACTACGGATGGAATCATGAAGATCGGTCGATGAATATTTTTGTTAAACAAAATGATCCTTGCACTTTTCATCGACACGTACGCTTTCTGAATTCGAAACGACAGAGAGAAATTCAAATTTTGCTTTTTTTTAGCCTGTTGCTCAAAGTACCGATGCTGTCCGATCGAAAAAAGGCTTTTCCACGGGTATACACATTTGGGAGATCGAATGGTAGGTTGATATAACTAATTTTCGATTTTTTAGAAAATTTTTATTTCGTAGGAATGCGAGACAACGTGGCACACACGCAGTCGTTGGTGTTGGAACGTTAAATGCTCCACTTCATTGTCCGGGCTATCAAGCGCTCGTGGGCATGACCGAAGATTCGTGGGGTTGGGATATCGGTCGTAATCGACTCTATCATAAAGGCATGACGAACATCTACGCAGCAACAGTCAATAATAACATCAATAATTGTCTAACATCGACTGTTACCGATCCAGCTGACGCGTTAAACAACAACGGAATCGTCTATTCAACGAAAACAGACGATTGTTTTTATGTTCCTGATAAATTTTTTGTTGTCCTCGATATGGACGAGGGTACTTTGGCTTATATTGTCGATGGACAGTATCTTGGTGTAGCATTTGATAATTTAAAAGATAAAGGCAGTTTATATCCAATGGTATCGTCCGTTTGGGGACATTGTGAGATAACAATGAGATATTTAAATGGTTTAGAACGTGAGTTGTTCGAGTGAAAGAGAAAAAAAGAAATTTTGATTTTGTGGGAAATTTAGATCAACCATTGAGATTGATGGACTCATGTCGACGAACAATTCGTAAACAACTCGGTAGAAATCATTTACATTTAATCAATCAATTTCCACTACCTACCTCTCTTCGAAATTATTTGATTTACCAATAAATTTATATATTAAAAAAAGCAAAAGGAAAAACGTTTTGTTCATTTGTTTTTCTTCTTCTTCTTCTTTTCGTTCCCTTTTTCAAACAGTGCTCTGTATAGATAGTTGATCTCTTCGATGTTTTCATTTGTATATTGTTGTGTGTGTGTGTATGTTGTTGTACTTTCTCTCTCGGTCTTTTCTCTGAATGGCAAATGTGTATATATTTAAAAATATAAAATGAATATTATTCTTGCAGATTGATGATTTGATGGCAGCACAGCCAGAGAAAAGAAATGTTGATTTGTCTTTGAAAATCGCTAGAAAACGACCAGGAGAGTTAAGTCATTCTAAGAATGTGATAAAACGTTCGCATGTACCATCGACAACGCAAATATTTTGGCAACAAAAAGACGCATTGGCTTATATCAACGAATGGGAACAGGAAAATTCATCGAATGAAATTTTATATTTATTCAGTTATGAATATCAAACAGGCGGCAAACGACGATATCAAGTGTCAGACATTGATGTTTTCATTCAAGAATATTAGTACGAACTAGTTTGTAAATATAAAAAAACAGAATTTGATTGTGATCTTTTTTTTAAAGTCAATTGCCACCGGATAAACGGCATACTTATGAAATAATCGTTGATAGTAAGCGAATTGAGAGATGAAAATCATCGAATTTTATGATTTAGAAAAGCCAAGTAAATTATATTTCGATCTCGAGTATGAAATGGCGTCGAATCCGACATTGGACGGGCAGATATTGACGAAGAATTTCATTCAGTTTGTTCTGAATTTTATGCGAAAACGAAGTGATGATCTCGATTATTCATTCAAAGACGTTCTCATATTAGATTCAACGTAATTTCATCGACTTACAAATCATCAAACTTTTGTTTTTTTCTTCAGGTCAGATAAAAAATTTAGTCGTCATTTAATCTTTCAAACAAAAGATCCCTTTCTCGATAATATCGCCGTTGGCAAATTTGTCAATCTCATTCTCGAAGATATTCACGGTTGTTTAATAAATCATCATTGTTCAGCTGTTAGCAGTCAAACAACAGATTCTAGTCAATGTTATACATCATCATCATCGGTCTTCGGTAGAAATCTTCTTACAACATTAGAAACTCGATTGCATCTATTCGAAAATTGTGATTGTATTGATGATTATACGGGCTTGAAATTTCGTGATATGACCGAATTTATCGTGAAAAAAGTCGAGAAAAATAAGCCGATTATGTACACTTGGTTCTGTGATATTGGTAGAAGATAATAGATTCGAGTTCGTTTCAAATGAATTTTGATTTTTTTTTGTTTGTTTGCTCAGGTGTTTATACTAAAAATCGAGCTTTTCGATTACTTCGTTCGAGTAAATTCGATAAGCCGAAATATGCATTTACGATTGCACCAGAAAATGAATGGCAACCGATTGTACGTGGCAAAGATACGAGTCGAACCGAGCCAAACGAAGCCGAACGACAAACATTCATGGCTTCGCTCGTTTATTTTCATAAGTAATATCTGTTGTTTTTTTCTCTATTATCTTGAATTGTGAAAAACAACAGATGATGTTTGTCGTTTTTCTTCGTTCTATCAGACCTATTCGACGTTTTATTCATGTTGACGAAGAAAATTTAGCACCTGTACGAACTGCAAACTCACGCTCACAACAACAAAGCGCAACCTTATCATCCTACATGACCGATGACATAAGACGAATGTCATTAGATTATCCGGAATTAATCAATTTTATGAGTAATCTCGCACGAGATGATGATCATGGCGTAAATCGCATGAGTCGATTATATAAAGCCAAAGAAACTCAAAATGATTTTCGATGGGAAATTAGTTTCCTATACGTTGGCGAATATAAATATTGCGAACGAATTAAACGGCATCATAATAATAATAATATTTTGTATGTATTCAGAGAAAAAAACATGTCAAAAGTCATAGAGTTATGTATTGTTTTTTTTTCTTTGCTTAGTTTTGTTGTTGATATGCGTAAAGGAACATACAGACAAAAATGTCATGATCTCGATTGTAAAGATTTTCAAGGCAAAGAACGACCTCTACCAAAACGTGTTACACCTTGGCTGATGATACTCGATGAAGAATGGGGAGACGATAATCAATCTCAATCTTAACAATTCTATTTTTTGTTGCATTTTCTATATCATATTGTACTATATGTTGATTTATTTCAAACAGAGAGAAAGAGAGAAAAAAAAATAAATGTTATTAATTGAAAGAATTGGATTTTATATGACAATTGTATTCGATTTCGCATAACGTTTGATTTCAGTTGGTAGAGGTTTGGATTCGACGAATTGTTTGAGTTCATCACTATTAATACCGAGAATCATTGTATGTTCACCACTGAATGGTTCATCGGCAGGTGCATATCGACCTGAATATCGACGAATAAAACCTCGTTCGATCAAACGAAGAAACGTCTATCAAAGAAAAAACAAATTGAAATCAGAAAAAAAACCCAAATTCATCTCGATCGATTTACTTTTTGTACAACAGATTTCTCGTAGAAATATTTATGATTTTTCATAACATATTTCGAATATTCATGATAAACTTGATCGAAAGTAAATTTCGTATCAGTCACAATACCACCTTGATTATTTTCATCATCATCACGTTCGTCATCGTCGCTTTCATTCGTGCCCATTAATTGTCTTTGCAATTTTTCATCGATTCGTTTCACAACATTATTCGACATTAATAATAATAACAATTCTAAATGTGTCAAACATCCTTCGAGTAGCTGATCGATTCGAGTTGTTTCAACAATCGGCACATTTGTATCTCTCAAATAGCAAACAATACGTTGTTCAATGTCATTCAATGAACTAAATAAATCATTTGAAATCTTGAGATCTTTTTTGCTTTTATATTTCTGAAGAATATATTTCGTATATTCATCGAGTGTTGGCGCCGAAAGAACGTAATAGATCTGTGAGAAACGTGATTTCAAACGTTTTTCAGGTAATTCAAGGCAATCGGATCGATTTGAAACAGCAATTGTTAATATCGAATAGCTTTTCTTGTCCGAATAGACCGCATCGAAGAGTGTATAGAGAATAGAATTTAATTTTTGATAGGTAAAATATTCGAAATGATCGAGAACGAATATGTAGTAGATTTTCTTTTCTAACGCAAGTGTTTCGAGAAGAATTTGAAGATTTTCATATTGAAATTGATGTTGTGTTTTCGTTTGAAGTTCGTATTGAGAGATAATTTCTTGGATAGCAGCTGATTCAACTGAATGAATGAGACCGTTCAAACGAAAAACGAACAATGATTTGTTAAAAGTCGGTTCATCTTGTGCAAGTTTGGTGAAAATATGATCGAGTAATTTCGTTTTACCACATGATGGTGGACCGGCAACGAGAACGGTTTCACTTTTGTATTCATTGATATGTCGACGAACGAATTGAGAGAATTGTTGAATAAATAAATCAATTGTTGGATTAATCAATAATGTGGGAACAAGTTTAGCTGTTGCACGAGATGGTTGCCGACGTAAGCTCATTGTTAGTCGAAAATGATTGTCGAAGAACGAAAATTCGGATGAGTGACATCTGTTTGAACATTGTTTTCATTGGTATTCGACTGTCTTTGTCTGCGAAATGAAGCATTTGTCTTTATTTTATCTTTCGTTCGTCGACATACACAAATCGAAATGGTTAACGAGAAGTTGATTGTCTTCGGCGTAAGTGAATCGAAAAATTCAAGTCGAATTGTGTTAATATCGAATTTCACTTAGATTAATTCATTGATTACACAAGAACTCGAGCCAATTCAATCCATTGAACAATTAAAAAATGCCGAACATTTTCTGAACATTATCTCTCAAATGTAAAAATTAAATAAATTTTGTTTCTTTTTCGAATTTTGTTCAATTTTCTAGCGAAGGACAGAAATTTACAGAGTCTCGTATCAATCTGCCGACATCGAATGATAACATTCAAGATCGATTTCAATTCATTCTCGAATATCTTTCAAGTAGAAGCAAATCTTTTGTTTGATTGAAATCTAAACTTCAATCATTTATTTTCAGAACAATCAACATCATCGATCCTCGAATGGAATATCAACGAACTCATTCGAGGCAATGATGTTCTTCTTTCAAAAGTAAATCTCATTTCGTATCTATCGTTTTTTTCAATTTTGTTTTATTTCAGACGGCATTATTAGTCGTATTTGCAGCTCATGCTGATACGTATTTCTATTCGAAATCGCTCGATGCCGATGAAAGCCAACATGAACAATTAGCAGCTTTGTTCGATTTGCATATGATCGAAGCTACACAAAACAATCCCTATCAATTAAACGTCGATGCTTGTTTGAAAGATGGTAGAAAAACTCGTTGAATTTCCATTCGAAATCTCTCGTTTTCTTAGAAACCAACGGCACACAGCCGAAACAAACAACGCCGGTCATTCGAAAACGACGAAATACGCAGATTTGCAATCTAAATGATTCGTTGAACAACAACAATCGATCGTCATCGATGCTCGATCGAAGTTTTACGCGTTCACCTGGTCAATCTCAATCGGCAGTCATTGCAGCTCAGCAAGCACGAGCTTTACAAGAAGATCTCTTCAAAGTTCAATACGAACTCGACGATCTTCAACATAAATACGGTGGATTGGAAAAAAGTTACAACGATTTGAGTAAGTTTTCTTCATCTTTCATTTTATTCTTAAATTCGATTTTTTTGCTCAGAGGAAAAAAACCGTGAACAATCGGAGAAAATTCTTCGACTCGCCGATTACGAAACGATCAAAGACGAACGAAATAAACTTCGAGAAGACGTTCATCGATATGAAATCGAAACGAAACGTCTTCAAAATGTCAAGGAAAACGTCGGCGATCTTCAACAACGTCTTCAACAATATCAAAAGAAAAACGATGAAATGCACGAGAAAGTCGCGTCACTCGAACGAAAACTTCGAGAATCGAAACAACAATCCGATGAGTACAGCAAAAAGATTGTCAATCAAAATGCCGACATTCTTCTTCTCTCGTCGGCCAACGAACGAGTCAAAATGCTCGAAGTCGAAAATCAACAAATGAAAATTCTCAAAGAACAACGTGAAAACGAACTTCTCAGACAAATTCGACATTTACAAGATGATAAAGACGAACTTCAACGAAAACTCGACGAACCAATGACGTCAACAGAAACACCGTTGATTGTCGCTGAAAAACGAGCGTTAGAAGAAGAATTACATGCTTTGAAAATGTCGTTCTACGATCGACGTGAAGCTGATACAGAAATCGATTCATTCAAACAAACAATCAAACAATTAGAAGAGAAAATCGAACAATCGAGAAACGAATATCAAGAATTATACAAACAAAAACACGAACTTGCTGAACAACAAATTACACGTAAAATTTTGAAATAGAAAAAGAAATTAATCTGTTTGGTTCTTTAGTTCGAAATGAACTTAACGGGCAAATTGAATCGTATGAAAATAAACTCGCAATTACAACTAAACAAGTCGAAGAATTCAAACGAGAAAATGCGAAAACAGTAATTTATTCGATTTTTATTACTTGAAAATTGACGGTTTTTGATTTAGACCGATGAATGTAATCTCATTCGAAGTGAAATAACTTCATTGAAAGGTAAACTTCATAGTCAAAGCAATGAACTCAATTCGGAAATTGTTAAATCATTCGATCTTCGACATCAAATCGGTCAATTAAACGAACAAGTTTCACTTAAATCAGCTGAAATTGTCAATCTTCTCAATACAATCGATTCATTGAAAGTCGATCTCGATCATATTAAACTCGATCGTGATAATTGTCAAACACGTTTGTCTGATCTTCAAATTCAATATGATAAACTCACAAATACATGTTCAATGTATGAAATCAAATTAAATGAACAAGAAGAACGTGAAACTGAATTAAAATTACAAGTTCAACATGTCCGTGAAATGCATGAAACTATTGTTCAAGATAAACTTCGATCACAAACGGAATATACCGACGCACAAATGCGTGTGAATAAAGCTGAACAAGCATTGAAAGATAAAATTGAAGAAGTCGAGAATTTGAAAAAAGCGGCACGATTGTACAATCAAGATATCAAAGAATTGGAAAAATACGGTGAAGATCTTCGTGAACATTATGAAAAATCGAAAGTTCTTCATAAGAAAACGGAACAAGAACTAGGCGAGTTGAAAGCAACAAATACGAAGATCTTGTCGGATTTTGATGAAGTACAAAAGCAAAATGCTCTACTCAAAACTCGTTGTCATCAATTGGAAAGCGAACGGTTGCCTTTGATGGCTCAATTAGAATTTGCCGATCGAAATCTTCGACAAGCTAAAAAACAAGCTGCCCAAGCACAAGCTCAAATGATCACAAGTACAACTGTTCATCAACAACTACCACCAACATCGAATTCAGCTGCTGTTCTTCAACCAATTGAAAATAATAATAAATCGATGTCGAGATTAATTCGTTCGCCAAGTTTAGACATGAGAGTGATGAGACGAACTGAAAAAATGATGGATGATACGAGATCAATTGATCATGATGATTTAGCTTTACTTTTACATAAAAATCAATCATTTAATTATCCAATGTAAGCGAACTTTTCTTTTCATCGGCATTTATCAATTTTGTTTTCTTCAGAAGCGGTCGTACAACTGATCATATAACCAAATATGGTACGAGACTTTGTCGTCTGCTTTCGAATTCGTCTCATTGTTTTTCTCATGATTTTAGATATTGAAAATGAAGATGAACCTATTCATCTCGATCTTGGTGCAATTGATTATACTCGACGTTTAACAGAATTGCAACGTCGAAATCTTAGTCAACCGAAACATTTACGTACAGCCTATGCATTGGAAACAATGGATCAAGATCCAGATGATTTCTCGGCGAGTTTCATACGTAAAGGTGGAATTGCAACTGAAAATCAAAAAGCTGGCTCAGAGGTAACAATCGAATCTTGTTGTTTTTCTTCGAAAGTTATTTCGATTCTTTTTCTCTCTTCTTAGACACCAAAAGCTTCTCGATTCAAGAATTTATTTAATCGTAAATGAATAATATTTTCTATTAGTTAATTCTTCTCTCTTTGTGCAAATGAAATCAAATGAGTTTATCTTTATGACAAAAATAAAATATCTAATCTTCTTTAATTTCTCGTTTCTTTAATTACGAAGTTATATTTGAGCAATTCGGGAAATATGATAGATTATTTTATTCGATTTACTACTGCAAAACAGTGAGAGCACGAATACATAAAATACGTTTTGGGCAAAATTTGTATACGTACAACTAACTGAAAGATATTTCTCAATAGTATGCTGAGGAAAATCGAATAGCCAGCACAGAAAGATAAAAACAAAAACGGGTGATAACGAGTCGACCATGGCGAGTAGAGTTTTTTTTTAATTTTCTTTAGCAGTTTCAACTGCAAAACTTCGAATCTTTTTTGAATTCATCTGCAATGAAAAACTATGAATAATCAGTAGAAAACAGGAAACGAAACGAAGATTAATCTGAGGAAGAGAAAAAATCGATAATATTTTATGAAATTTAGTTCAGTTCAATGGCTGTTGTTGGCTCGATAATTTTTTTTCGATATGGATTCCAACATATATCTGTAATATTTATTACAACAATAGTCGTCGAAATGATCTACGAGAGAAAACGAAATATTTTGAAAAATAACTTTTGGCTATCTGTTCTTACGGTAACAATATATAAATTTGTTATATTGGTCGTAAAATACTCATTGCAGTTGCAGTATTTAAATCTAGATTGAAAATAAACATAATTTAATTGCTTTTGTACAACAGTCATCAATTATAACGTTTCTTTTGACAGCATGTGAACAAGCTCTATTCCGGTTGAGTTAGATGTCAATATATCCCATGTTGCAGTTTTTTTCGTAAAACAACCGATTGTGATCAATTGATACGATTGTCTACATTCTGTCGTAGTTTTACCATTACTGATTTATCATTTTGATATCGAGGCGATTTATAGTACGAGTGAGAGTGAACAAATAAGAGCATTTCAAATTCAACTGTAAAATTGGGTATTTGAATATAACATGTAAATCTCTATGAACGAAAAGATGGCGCCAAATCTGATTTTTTTCTTTTATTTAAATCAAATTATTTTGTGATAAAAGAACAAAAAAAATTGACGTCAAGTAAAAAAGAAAAACAACTGCTAATACACAATCTAATCCTAGCAATTGAAAATATGCCCTAAATAATATTCGCCATCTCTTAATCTTTTAATTATTTTTTCGATTTTCTTGTCAAAAACAATCCTTCTCATATAAATATCCATCGATTTTCATCAATTAATTTCATTGAGTGTGCTCAAATACAAATCATGGTCTCATTCTTTACTGCTTCAATTTTTCTCGTTACATTAGCAACTTCGCTTGCTACTGACTGTTATGACAACAGTAACATTAAAGGTTCATGTATGGATGTTTCAGCCTGTACAGGTCGTACTGTTACTGGCAAATGTCCCGGTGCTGCTAATATTAAATGTTGTATTACAAGTGAAACAACATCAGGCTCATCATCTGATGCTTGCGGAAATTATGCTAGTGCAACTGTTAGTAAAATTGCTGGTAATGATAATGTTATCTATTCAGTTGTTAAAATTCTTCCTGAACATTTAACTGATACAAGTGCCTATGCTAAAGCTCCAACTGATTCTGACAACACAATGACCACAGCTACAGCTTGCGCTTTCGATAAAATGGCTACTGCTGCTAAACAAGCCGGTGTTTCAATTAAAGTTAGTTCCGGTTTCCGTACAATTGCTCGACAAAATTACTTCTGGAATTGTTATCAAACAAAATCATGTAACAACGGTAATTTAGCTGCTCGACCAGGTACATCCAATCATGGCCGTGGTATTGCTCTTGATTTAAATACAAACTGTGGCAAACAAACAACAGCTACAGCAACTGGTTGTGCAAGCAGTGCTGTTTATCAATGGTTATACAAAAATGCTCATACATACGGATTCATTCGTACTGTTCAAAGCGAACCATGGCATTGGGAATTCCGTGGTGTTGGTTCAGCTCGTGCAAGCTTCTCTTAAATATATATTTGCTTTTTTTGTTTCATTTGAAATAAATTTAAATCGATTTCAATGGAATTAACGGCAAACAGTGACATCTATGGGGTTTTCATCGTACTTTTATAGAGGTATATGAAAAAGAAACGAACATAGGCACTACACATATCATTCTTTTGATTAGTTACAAAGGTTCCAATGAGAAATCACTTGTTTCTAGTCTCTTCCATCCATTTACATTTAAAATAACATCCATCGATTGCATCATTCTCGTTTTCTAGATCATTGATCAAACATGTTCGTTCGTCAAAGTGTTTTGAATAACTGCTTAAAACATTTAACACCTCGTCTCAATCATGAGCAATCATCAATAGTTCGAGTATTTGTTTTGCTAAATCAATTTTTGACATTTGGATAAGTTCGTTTTTTTTCTTCTTTCTATAGGCAACTATTCAAGCTCAAAGTGTTCGTCAAAAGAGGTTGATTGAACAAATTTCGAATTGATTTCATTCTTTGTTTTCTGTTGTTTCTAGCGATTCAAAAGATGTTTCCAAAGGTGGCAGTGGCAAAGTTAAAGGTCATATCATTGGTATTGATTTGGGCACAACTAATTCATGCGTTGCCGTTATGGAAGGTAAAACACCCAAGGTTCTCGAGAATGCTGAAGGTATGCGAACAACACCATCGGTGGTCGCATTTTCCAAAGACAACGAACGTCTCGTTGGTATGCCAGCTAAACGTCAAGCTGTAACAAATCCTCAAAATACATTCTATGCAACCAAACGTTTAATTGGCCGAAAATTTAATGACGATGAAGTCAAAAAAGAAATGCAAAGTGTTTCATTTAAAATTGTTCGTGCATCGAATGGTGATGCTTGGGTTGAAGCCAACAATAAAACCTATTCGCCAAGTCAAATCGGTGCTTTTGTTCTAACAAAAATGAAAGAAACAGCTGAGAATTACTATGGTTCACCAGTGAAAAATGCTGTTGTTACAGTTCCAGCTTATTTCAATGATTCACAACGGCAAGCAACGAAAGATGCCGGACAAATTGCTGGCTTAAATGTTCTTCGTGTTGTCAACGAACCGACAGCTGCTGCACTTGCCTACGGTCTCGAACAAACCAAAGATAAAATCATTGCAGTTTATGATCTTGGCGGTGGTACATTCGATATTTCGATTCTTGAAATGCAATCGAATGTATTCGAAGTTCGTTCAACGAACGGCGATACATTTTTAGGTGGCGAAGATTTCGATAATGCTCTTTTGAAACATCTTGTTAGTGAATTTAAAAAAGAGAGTGGTATCGATATTACAAAAGATCCTCAAGCTATGCAACGTCTACGTGAAGCTGCTGAAAAAGCTAAATGCGAATTGTCATCAGCCGCTCAAACAGATATTAATTTGCCCTATTTAACTATGGATGCATCAGGACCTAAACATATGAATTATAAATTAACACGAGCACAATTCGAAAATCTTGTTGCCGGTTTAATCAAACGAACAGTTGAACCATGTAAAAAAGCTATTAAAGATGCTGATGTTAAAATCACTGATATAAATGAAGTTATTCTCGTTGGTGGTATGAGTCGAATGCCAAAAGTTCAACAAACAGTTCAAGAAATCTTCGGTAAACAACCGAATAAATCCGTCAATCCCGATGAAGCTGTGGCCATGGGTGCGGCTATTCAAGGTGGTGTTCTCGGAGGTGATGTCACCGATCTTCTTCTTTTGGATGTCACGCCACTTTCGTTGGGTATCGAAACTCTTGGTGGTGTTTTTACGAAATTAATCAATCGTAACACAACGATTCCAACAAAGAAGAGTCAAGTACTGAGAAATGCTTATTTTTAATAGTTAATTGAGAAGTTTTTCTCTCTGTGTAATTAGGTCTTTTCAACAGCTGCTGATGGACAAACACAAGTCGAAATCAAAGTTCATCAAGGTGAACGTGAAATGGCTGCGGATAACAAATTACTCGGACGATTCAATCTCGTAAAAAAAAACAAAACAATTTTTTTATTTTAAATTGATTTTTTTTCTATCTATTTCATAGGTTGGTATTCCGCCTGCTCCACGAGGGTAAATCTCATCGAATATTTCATTTCGAAATCGATTTTCTTGTTTTCAATAGTGTTCCACAAATTGAAGTTACATTCGATATCGATGCTAACGGTATTGTTCACGTCTCGGCACGTGATCGTGGCACAGGCAAAGAACAACAGAGTATGAATGAGAAAAAAGAAAGTGACGAATTGTAAAAGAAAACTTATGATTTTTCAGTTGTTATTCAATCGAGTGGCGGTTTGAGCAAAGATGATATTGAAAATATGGTTCGTGCTGCTGAGAAATACTCAGCTGATGATAAGAAACGACGTGAAATGGTCGAAGAAGTCAACCGTGTTGAATCGATTTTACACGATACCGAATCGAAAATGGAAGAATACAAAGATCAATTGCCAGCTGACGAAGTACAACATGAAAAACATTGAAATTTACTTGAATTTTTTTAAATTTCAGTTTTCGAAATTGAAAGAAGGAGCTACGAAATTACGTGAAAAATTAACAAATAAAGATAACGAATCTGTTGAAGATATTAAACAAGCCGCCGATGAATTTCAACGACAAAGTTTGAAATTATTCGAAACCGCTTACAAGAAGGTAGGAGAAAAGCGTTTGCCTTGATTTTTATATATTTTTTTCGTCTTAGATGCAATCTGATCGTGAAAGTTCACAATCATCATCGTCATCATCTTCAAGCGATTCCTCGTCCGATCAAAATCAATCGAATGAAGAAAACAAAGACAAAGATCAACAAAATAAATAAACCAGCAACTCTTTTTCTTTCTCCGTTTGATTGTTTGTTTTTCAAGTTATGCGTTCTAATAAAAACAAAAGACTGATTAATGAAATAAAATAATAACTATCTTGATTTTCATTCATTGCCTCAAAATCAAACGCTCGTGCCACATAGGAGAATAGTTTCTTTTCGTGTATAGAATTTTTTTCTTCATACGACCTTACAAGGGGGCATAGCTCAGTGGTAGAGCGATCGCTTCGCATGCGATAGGTCGTGAGTTCAATCCCCACTGCCTCCATTTTTTTTTCTGTTCTGCATTTATTGCATTCTATCACACAAAACATATACAAAAACGAGGGTTTCACACGCGAATTTGATTGTATTCCCAATCGGACAACATTTTCCAAGGTCGTCGAAATAAAATCGAAAGAGCTGATTCGACATCATCATATTTTCGGCAATGTTTTTCCAACCATTGATGTAATTGTTGATTATCATCGCCATTTTCATCGAAAATATACTGTCGATATTCATTTCTTAGTATAACACAATTTCGTCGAAGATAGAAATTCTTGAGATTATTTCTCGTACCATAATATCCAATCAATAGACAAGTAGCTGTTGATATCCGTTGTTTTATTGCTAAAGTATGCAAATATCGAGCAGTTTTAACAAGACCAATATAAGCCGTATCGGCACGTTCAATAAACGAACGTGGAATATATATTCGACAGATTGATTTTAAATGAGCCTAAAAAATCAATCGAATAAATTCCAAAGGAAAACATTAGTTTACTAACATAAATTTCGAGAGAATCTTTGTATTGTTCCATGCAAGTATAAATTGAATTCTGTACAATTTTAATCGAAGTTGTTTCATAAACAATCGAACAAATCGGCGCAGGATGAACGGGCCAAAATGGTTCGGCTTTACATTTACCATTTGTTAGCATTTTTATAAACCATTGCCGTTTAGTTTCTCTCAAAATTTGTTCGATATCAAACCAGATTTGATCTGCATATCGACATGGTATTGTTAATTCATCATGAACAATAATTAAACGAGAAAGATGAACAAGATGATTAGCAAATAGAAGAAGAACATCTTCATTTAATGAATGTGAACTTATTGAAATCGTTTGTAAATTAGGAAATAATCCAACCGTATACAATGGTATAATATGTGATGTATAATTAAGAACTTCAATATATTCTAAAGTTTCACATGAATTAACGAGTAATTCTTCTAGACAAGCACCAATATCCGAACTTGTATCAAGTAAAAGATTATTCAAATGAAATCGTTTTAAATTATGAATCGATGAAATAAATCGTCGTAAAGTTTGTAAGATAACTCCACCGGTACCATAGTAATGTTTATTACCACGAATAAATGCATTTGGATGTTGAAAATAGGCGTTCATAATGAGATTTTGATTACTTTGTTCATTTTCAATTGAAACTAGTACATGAAATGTAAATGAGAATTCATCCAAAAATGGAAATGGATAATTATCCACGCCTTGATATTCAATAAAACTCGATAATAAATTCAAAAAATCACACATATTATGATATTCAGCAACGGGCTTAATTATCAATTGTCTTAGATGTTGACTTTTACGTCGAATATAGAACTGTACACGATAGGGATTCAATATACGTTCGTAACCTCGATAGAGATTGAATTTTCGTCGTGTAAATATGATACCATCGAAAATAAACGTATACCAAACCGATGGTGAATGAAAAACTTCATACCATGATCGACATACTTGTGAACAATAGTAACGATATCGTATCGGAAGAAAGGAAAAGATTTCTTCTAAGATCAACGATGGTAGTTCATCCCAAGGCATACTAGAAGATAGGGTGGTAGTGTAATGTTCGGGACTATCGTTTTATTTCAAACAAACAAACAAACAAAATACACACGCAGACATGCTGTCTTACTCTCTTTATATGAAGAATAGAAAAAACGATTATCTAGAAAAATGAAGTATCATGATTTTGATTGAAGATAATCTTGTTCAGTCGCTAGAAATTTGAGATTATTCTCTCCATCTTTCAATGATGGTATAAATATGGCTAGATAACCTTCACCGTGTGGTTTCTGTTGAATAAGTTCAGGTGTTTTGAGAATTTCATCATTGAGTTCAACTAATCGACCTTTTATACCTGCACAAATCGTAAAATTCTGATTATTTGTACATTTAATTCGATAGAGTAATTTATTTGGTTGAACATAATCAGCTCCTCGTTTTGATTTACCACTCATCGATTGATTCACATTTGCTAATGATTCAATCGATTCAATAGCTAAATTTTGTTCAATAACCGGATGCCGTTCGGAAAGCATCAAAACGCAAACACGATTCGAATGAACAAGCACAAGCGTATCATTATTCACTTCATTGTGAACATTTTTACAATAATATTTCGTAAAATATCGTTCGATAACACTCGGATATTTAATACGTTTAGCTAAAGACATTTGTCCGTAAAACAGAAAATAATAGATTAGATGATGCATACGAGACATTTATTGGCTGACTGCTTGTGCCAATAGAACACAAGCTACGAAAGAAGAATATTAATTACATAATTTTTTTTTACACAATATGAACTGTTTAGATAAAGTGAACAGACATAGTATCACATCATTAAATGAACGGAAGAGGAAGGAAGAGAAGTATGTAACCTTTACAATTTCGAAGATGTCTGTCTATCGAACGAAAGCGAAAGAATCGATTGATTAAGGATTATATTTCGTTTGGTCACTTTTTTTCTTTTTGTTTGTTATCATTCGACATTCTTTTTTTGTTAGTTAGCAAAACACCTCAACGATGAAACTATGCAACTAGTGAACCATCAGAAACGAGCCTTGAATTGTAAGTATGCTCGATTCTCTCACGTTTAGTTAATATTTGACAGAGAGAGAGAGAGAAAGACTTGTTCTCATCGGTTTTTGTTCAATTCACAATTCATTTTATAAAAAAATGTTCTTTCGAAATCTTGTTCTTCTCTTTGGTAAGACAATTGATACATAAATTCGCTTTATAGTGTTCTCTTCATGCAATAGTTTGCTTATATTGAATCGTTTTGTAGTTTCTAGTTATGGCTTTGCCATTCTTATCTTGCTAATTAGTTTCATATGTCCAATCATTCGAGCTGATTACGATTGTTCAGCTAAAGATGATGGATGGTATTATGATCCGGAATTTTGTCATATTTATTGGCGTTGTACACATGGTACATCCGAAGAATTCGAATGTGCAAGTGGTACAGCTTGGGATCATCATGATAATCGTTGTAATTGGTTGGATAGTGTCGATTGTTCACGAGCTGAGACAACAACAATCGAACAAATCTCATCGGATGAAGAAAATTCCGATGATGGCGGCAAAAATGACGACGACGAAGAGGAAGAAGAACCAGTTGTCGTTGTTAAAAAGAAGAGCAAATCGAATAGAAAACGAAAAATGAACGACGACAACGATGATGATTATGACGAGCGTGAGATATAGTTATTCATATTAAAATGCATGAGACAAACTCTATGATTTTGCTTTGCTTGGATTTGTAATGATCTTCTTATTTTGAATATACGAACGAACCTCTTGTCTTCCAGTTTGTTGTCTAACAATTTGCCAAGCAAATGTAGATGCTGAAACATTCTGTTCTGGTCGAGAAGGTTTTTTTGCGTAAGAATGACATATCTTCTTGTTTTTTTTGCATGAGAATATCATCTGTTTCTTCGTATCATATCTCACAGTCATCCGGATTATTGCACACGATACTATCGATGTGCGCATGGCGTTGATCAAGGTTTCGAATGTCCAAAGGGTACTGCATGGGACGAAGAAACGAAATCATGTGCATGGGTTGAACATGTTAATTGTGAACAGAAAAAACTTGACTATTCAACTACTTCTCCTACATCCGAAGGCATGAAAAGAGGAAGAACACTATCAATTGATAAATAACTTTTTCATTTTTCTTTAGAATCAACAACATCTCGTAAGAAAACAACAACTGAACCGATTGCGTCCGGTACTGATGTTGTCCAATTAACTCAAGGCAAAGATAGCAGTGGCATTGAATGTCAACCGACAGGCATCTATACAATAGCTGATTTGAATGAATGTAATGCTTATTATCAATGTGATCGAGGCATTCGAACACGATTGAATTGTCCCGAACGAGAATTGTATGATGCTAATAAACATCAATGTTTGGATTATGAACGTGTTGCATGTGGTTCACGAGCGGTGAATTTAGCCGATAAAAATCAATGTAAATTTTTCATTAATCCAACAACTAAGATCTTTATCTCTATGAATTAGGTGTGAATAAACGTGATGGTATTCATCCTGATACAGAACGTGATTGTCGATTTTATTATCAATGTGTTGGACAGAATAAAATGCGCGAAGCGAAATGTCCTGGTGATCAAAAATTTAGCAGCTATACAGGAAAATGCGGTCCGGCAAGTAGTGCACCGATACCATGCGGAACGTACATACCAGGCAGTGCAAACATTCCATGTAAATTTGAATTTTACGTCTATTTTCACATTTATATTTTCTTGTCTTTAGATCAACAAAATTTCGGCTTAGTGATCGGCATCGTTTTATTCATTACCATTTTCTTCTTCTAATCTTAAAGAATTGTTTTCGTTTTTTTTTACTCATATTTTATGTGACTCTTGTTACCATGTAGTTTCATGCTTTATTGTTTAGTAAAGAGATCAAAATATAATACATCTAAAACGAAGTGTTGTTGTTGATTGCATCATCCGAACTAAATCCTCTATGGACATAGCAGTCGTCGTTTGTTCTCTTTCTCTCTAATGATGGCCTATGTTGAACAATAAATCCATTGAACAATATCGAAACGAAAAAATTAAATCTCGAATAAACATGTTTGAATATATTACGTCGACGCTAATTAGAAACAAAACAACATTGTTTTGTCCGACAAGTACAATTGATCATTTTGGTGTTGTTTTTTGGGAATCAAGTGGATAAGATATGAACAGTTACTTATATTATTTGACGATTTACTTTTTTATTTTCAATCAGTCTGTTGATTTGATACGAATAACAACAACAACAATAACAACAACAAAAACAATTCAAACACTTGTAACCAAGCCGAATTCATATATTTATGAACCCGATGATTCCGAAGATATTTTAGAACGAAAAAAACGTGAACCGACTCCATTTGTTTGTAAAAGTAAAAACGATAAAAACAAAGAGACTTTATATTTAACAATCGAATTGATCGTATATTTATTTTAGCTGACGGTTATTTTCCAGATCGACAAAATTGTCGAGTTTATCATATTTGTACGTCAGGTGTTGATACAGCTGCTGTATGTGCAGAGGGTACAGCATGGGATCCAATGAAACGTAATTGTGGTTGGGAAAATACAGTTGAATGTAAAAAAGGCTTGAGAAAATGGGATCAAATAACGGATATTCGAGGAGGTAGACAACTGATTTGTGTGTAATGAATAGAAAAATTGTATGTCTGTGTTTAGTAACTCTCTTTCCCACTGATGCCGCTTTTGCTTGGCGAGCAAAGAAAAAATCAACGACTGCTCTTATTGTGATTAAAGTCGACTCGAATTTTACTTGTGAATACGATGCTGAAGGTTATTTTCCTGGTTAGGATCCGTTTTTTAATTTGTTCGATAAACAAACGCTTTCGATTTATTTAGATCCGAAATATTGTCATATCTATCATTTTTGTACAGTTGGTTCTCATCAAATTCTACAATGTACACAAAATCTTTGGTATTCAACCGTCACAGGCGGATGTGATTGGCCAGATAAATCTGATTGTAAAGCAGGACAATTACAAACATCGTCAACAGCCGCAACGAATATGATCGATGGCGATGGAAATATTGTTACAACACCGAGAAATTATCGTGTCAAAGCGTATCTACCTATTGAATGTCCACCGGGCGTACAAAAATATTTTCCTGATCCGTACGATTGTTCGGCTTATCATTATTGTAATGGTAGGATTTGAATTGAATCGATAATCTCTTTTCGAAAATTTTCTCTATTGAATCGATGATACATTTAGGTGGTGTCGATAGACCTTCGTTTTGTGATGCTGGACTTTATTATGATAAAAGTATGAGTTGTGCATTTCGTTCGATTGATGATTTCTAATCGAAATTGAATTTAGAACATGGTTGTCAATGGCCAAAAGACGTTCCTCATTGTCAACATAAATGTCCAGCCAATGGTCAACGTTTACGTTTCGTTGCCACACATAGTTGTTGTCATTATTACGAATGTATCAATGGTCATTTGAAAGAACAAGTGTGTCCATTGCATAAACTCTATTCGGTCGAAACGAAAAGTTGTGAAAATTTTCAAATTGTTAGTTGTGGTTCGAGAAAGAAATGTATCGATCCATGTGATTACGATAATTCACCGTTATGTGAATTTAAACCTGTCTGTAGAGATAAACCGAATGGCAATTATGTCGATCAATATCGACCGAATTGTCAATTTCATTATACATGTTTAGAGAGTCGAACATTTAATTATACAGCCTGTGAACATGGCCATCGATTTTCCGTTCAACATCAAAAATGTCTACCTGCCAAACAAGTCAGATGTTCAGCTTCGCGTTCATTTTCATTTAATCTCGTTTTTTTACTAGTAATTGTCTTTATTTATTAAAATTAAAATAAAAGTAAAGAGAAACCGAAAGAATTTAATCGTCATTTACTGTTGCTGTAAATGGTGGACATAGTTCGGCATCGAAAAGAGATATTGCGTAGCATAAACGTTTTTCCGGACATCGACTATCGAGTACACAGACTGAGCCATCTTTTTCACAACGATCATTTGCATCACATTCAGCAGCATATTCACAATTCATCTGCTGTGTGCAAACATTTTCTCCGCTAGTTAATGTCGCACATTTGCAATAGGGACTTGTCGAACAATTACCATTATTAACCGACAAACTGCATGCTGAACTTGGATAATTCTCATCCGATCGAACATTGGAAATAAAATACAAACAAAAACTAGAAGCAAAACAAAAAACTATTCGTTTCGCTTGTTGTTGCTCGTCTTCAATGTTAACTTACAGAACGATGGCAACTGTTGAACTATGCATTTTTGTTTTGTTTTCAATACTTTTCACATCGGCGTATTTATACGCCCGAAGTTGAAGAGTGAAAAGCATTTTACTTTTAATGGGATTGAAATTTATTGAAAAGAGAGAAAAAAACGAAGTAAAAAAAAAGAAAAGAAAAGTTCCATCACAGGCATTTTCTTTAAGCACTGTTCTCGTTTCGATTCTTCATTAATTTTAATAGTTCGACTAGTAAAGAAAAAAACAACAACAATAAACGACGAACAAAGAATTATTCACGAGTATTTTACCGGGTATTGGAAAAACAATGGTCGAATTCTTTTCGGCTGATATATGTGTTAACGTTTGAAGATAACGTAATTGTAGAGCTATTGGACTTTCATTGATAACATCGGCAGCTTCTTTCAATGATCTCGATGCTTTTTGTTCACCTTCAGCTGCGATAATTTTCGCTCGTGCTTCTCGAGCAGCTGAAATACACAAAAAAACAAATAATTAGTTAAATAAACTATCAATTTGTTCACAAACCTTCGGCTTCAGCAGCCATACTACGTTGCATACTAACAGGCAATCGAACATCCTTACTAAACGAAGAAGATTTTCGTTTTCTTCTTCATTGAATAATTATGATTATTTTCATTTACATTTCAACACGTTCAACTTTAACTCCCCATGGATCTGTGCCTTCATCGAGATGAGTTTGCATTGAATGAGAAATATTCTCACGATCCGAGAGAATTTCTTGTAAAGTTTTTGTACCTCTAAAATTTAGAAAAACGAATCATTATAATTTGATATAATTGAATTTTCGTACAAAATATTTCGAAGAGTTGTTGCAGCAAGTAGTTGCGTTGAATAACGAGCATTTTCAACATTAGTTACGCTAATAATCGGATTAAAGATACGGAAATAGACGACAGCATCAACAGAAACAGTCTAACGAACAAAAATAAAACAATCCGTTCTATTTTTATCTTCTACGAACCACAGAATCTCGTGTGAGAATTTCTTGAGGTGGAACATCGAATGTAACTGACAAAGAAAAAGACAAATCATCGACTAATCAATTCAAATCTTTCGATTATTTCTTCGTACCTGTTCGTAGATCAACAGTCATTATCGAATCAACACACGGTAAAATAAAGAATAGACCCGGTCCTTTAGCTCCGCCAGGTAGAATTCGACCAAGACGCATAATAACGGCTCGTTCATATTCTTGTACAACTTTCACTGTTGCAAAAAGTGAAAATGGAAACGTACACAAACACATAATATACGAAAGAACAACAAGAATCGTTCCACAGAAGCCTAAACCTTCTTCCGTATTTCTTGCATCATCTAAATTGAATATATAAAAATAAACAGAAATCGATTCATTTTCTTTACATAATTGGCCTCTTCCAGCACTATTTCGTGGTATTGTTGATGCATCTATTAACAAGAAAAAAAAACAATACAAAATTCGAGATTCTTTCTCCAATTAGAAGTCGCTTACAATCATCATTAGCTTCCGTTGTTATTCGTTCGTGTTTTGTCGCCATCATCTTTGAATATTAACTACTACGTCGAAAAAAAAGAAGAGATAAATAAGACGACCTATTTGTTTTGGTCATTAGTTATATATAACCGTATCAGCTAGAGCGAAAGAAAAGCATGAAGGTCTCATTCTCTCTCTTTGTTTTTATTATCTCTCATTCGATAGTAACACTCTATATAAGACGTTTGTCAACTCAAAAAAAGAAATAAATATCTATCTGTCTGTCTATCTAAACTGAGAGTCAATTAGACGATGAATGAGGAAAAAGAGAAAAGCGAATTGATGACGTGCGATGAATATTTGAATGCGACTCATAAAGAAACTGTTTAATGAAATGCGTAATTCAATTTAACGGATGACACAAACGGGGGGAGACGAGAAAGAGGAAAAACCCGGCGCTTAACCAATCAATTCAAACGACTATTCGATTCGTTTGAAAAGAGATTGGATATCAGTTATCTCGATTCTCGTTATTACAAAACACGAAATGAATCATCATCAAATATTTGCACAATTTACATACAAACTACTCGATTCTATTGATTTAAATATCGAATATAATTTAAATAAAATCGAAATTTTTCTTAATTGGTCATCGAATAAAAATATTCAGCAATGGTCAATTGATTATATCGATGATGAATGTACACTTCCATCGACTTGTCCATTTTATTATCTTTGTTCATCAACAGACAAAACTTCAACAACATTCAATTCAACATTCTACGCCTATTGGTTTTCATTAGAATCAACATTCTATCATCGTCTTTTCTCACAATTTAACATCGATAATCAACAATTTATTCTCTTACTTTCATTGCCCGATGGTCGAATACTTCTTCTACCTGAATCAACTCGAGATGATTCAACACCAACGCCAACTATTTGGTATACGTCGTCGTCTTCATCACCATCATTCATTCTCGGTTTAAATTATGATCTTAGTACCAATCTTCTCGATGCTGTTCTTTCATCGACATCGATTCGAAAATTTCCACAAACAATTTGCAATCATTTGATTATTTGTGAATCGATCGGATGTTTAGTGACGATTAATTCGACGAATCTTCGTCGATTATTAATCGATAATTCGATTCGATCAGCTTGCATCTATTCGAATCAATTGATTTATCTCAATAAAACTGAAATTCGTTCGATTGATTTAGTTTATTTATTTCAAAATAAAAACGAAAATCTTCTCAATCAAAGTAAAATCTTACGTTTCGGTCAGTTCGAACGATTAATCGTTGGTAATTAACGAAAAAACACACACATTTTCTTCTCATCATCCAAATCTTGATCGTCATTTAGATGGACAAGAAATTATTTTATATTATTCAAATGGAACGTTTCAACGATTGAATAATCTTCTTCCAACATCAACAAATCCATCACGTTTTCAAACATTGACAAAACAAATCCAACAACTAACCTGTCTAACAAATACAATCACCCATCTTCAAACACAAACATCGATTCTTCAACGAATTTCAACTAAAATCGAATATTTCTATCAATTAAATCTATCGAATTGCTTGAAATATCAACAAAATCAATGGAAATTAATATTCAACGAACAACAATTACGAGTCTTTCAATCGAATGATTTCTATTTGATTTTAATTTGTCAACTATCGAATGAAAATATTCAAATCTATCAACTCAATTCAACAGTTAATTATACATTTAAATTCTCGTGTTTGCCATGTCTCTGTCAGCCGATTTTAGTACTTCGTTGTCAAAATGAAAATTTCTGTAGATTAGGTCAAAAAGAAATTCTCTTTCCATTCGACGAACAAATAGTTCAATTCGAAAATGAAATTCAATTGAATCATCCGAAATTCAGAATCTTAAAAACGAATCAACAACAATATCAATTAATTTTAACTGCACGAAATGAATCGGCTGAACAGTTGAAAAATAAAATTAAAAATCGAAAGATTCAACAAGTTCAAATCGAATGTAAACAACAGGAGATTAAAGTTGATACTGATGCCGGACTTGTCGATTCATTAACCGTACAAATTAGTCTCTCGAGTTCTTGTTTCAAACAATTGATTTTAACTTTTTCGAATCTAATTCAAATGGAAATGTTTTCGTCGAATAAAATAACTGATGAGAAGAATTTTATTAAACAAACTGATGTAACCAAATTAATCGATTTAATACAAGTAAAATAAATTTATTCATTTTAACAAATTTTTTCGTTTTTTGTCGATTCAAGGAAAGTCAAACTAAATGTACAAATTATTCCGACGAACTTCTTTTAAATCTTCTGCAGATTCGTATTTATCTCGCCATGTTTCGTCTCGGTTCGAACTATACCGTTCAATTTTATTAGTAAAATCAAACAGCTACTAGTTTTTTTTCTTCTTTTCTTTCACTAAATTCCCACTGGACTAGACCGCTTGGTAAAACCATATATTCTCTTTTTCTCTGATGTATAAATAAAAAAACAAGTTCACAAAGTCGAACATTTCTTTCTCGATTTCTTCATTCGTTATGTCTTTTAAAGCTCCGTGTGATCGACCAAATGCATCTCCATTTGATCGACGTGGTACAGGCGCATACAACATCAATGCTGGCATCGATTCAAGTATCGTAGCTGATCCAGCACATCGTGGTACACTACCGACGCCAGAATTGGAATTAATTCACAAATCAGCTAGTTACAAAAAAGCTATGCATCTAGAAGACGATGATAAAATTGAACTAGCAGCTAGAATTCATGAAGAACAAGTTCGTCGTGTACACGAACAGTCGCAAACTCGTGATAAATGATTTTTCTCTTTTCTCTTTTATATGTATTTATTATTCCTATTTGTATGAATAAAACAGCGAACTCGTGATCTGGAAGAAAGAAAAAATATCTTTCGCCATAATACTATTATCGTTGTCGTCAGTTGTTTATTTATCGAGGCGAGAGAATAGAAACTATGGGATGGCTGTTTTTCCTATTTAGTGTTTTGATATTATTTTTCATCGGACAAATTCGATGTGTAACTGATATTATCGTTGAACAACCGTTTTATTTACGTGCACGTATTCACGATTCTCAATCAGCTACTGTACAATTCGAAATCGCTCGTGAAAATGCTCAACGTTCATGTCAACGATATAAATTTATGATTCGTCGTAATCGCGACTATTTCTATGCAATGCCCGAACAAAATCTGACATTTTGGAGAAATACATTGGAATTAAAACATCTATCAGCTGGTCGTTATCGAATATGTGCGATTATTTGTTCGGAATATTTAGTACGTTCACTTGTACCAACACATGAAGTTTTTCGTCGAAAAAATCATTCGATACCAATTGAAACATGTGTTCATATTCGTGCTTATCGTTCGCATTTTCTTGTGCTAACACTTTATATTCTTGTTTTTATTTTTCTTGCTTTTTCACAAATGATTTTTACGTTTCGTAAACGTAAATTTCGAGCTCGAATTACGTCGACATTAATGGAAATCGAAAATTCTCTACAAAAACATCTCGGCAATCAATCGACTCCGGCTCCACACACGTATAGTATCCTTCAAACGCTTGTAACTAATCCTGCTCTACCAGTGACCGATCAATCAATTAGTTTTCATCTTGATTTCCCCTCCGAATCTCCAATAACAACAAATGAAATACCCTAAAGAAAGTTTGTTTTTTTTTCTCGAATTACAAATACACAACAACAATAACACACACACACACACACACACACACAGAAAGTTCATTGTTTATTTCATTTCCACATCTTGACTTGATCCTTTTTGAACATCAATTGAAAATTTATATTCATGATCACAACCCATATAAGCGTCCGACATAAAATAGAGCACATAATTATGTGTGCCTGCCGATGGTGCTGTAAAATCGAGGACAACTTGAGCTTGTTGTTGAAGAGTTAAACGTTTGATTGATATGAGTGCATTGGTCTTCGTTTCACCGATAACTAACCACCAGCCTTCTTCACGTTTCTGTGGAAATAACGGCGCAATAACACTTCCTGAAACTTCATCGGCACGTTCTAAATTAACATTAACATTAACCGTACTACCACTTGTTATATCTTCTTTGTCAGGTATTTCATAGGAGACTTCAATATTTGGATAACGATTACAGAATCGTGCGACATCAGCCAATTTCGTTTGACTCAATTTAAGTAATTCAACACGTTCATCATCTTGCATTTCCATAAGATCGAATATAGTCTCGATTTTCTTCTCGGTACATCGTTGAATAATTTCACTTGTAAAATGTGGTAATTGTCTCAAATAGGAATCTTTATTCCACATCGCTTGTGTTATCATTTGTGCTAATTCCATCGATGCTAATGCTGGCGAAAGCCAACCATTTGAACTCAAAACATCGACACAAGCTTGAATTAAACGTATGGCTTTAATGAGAATTTCATCGGCATCTTTCTGTAATTCAGCTGACAATTGTATACGTGAGAGATGAGCTTGAAGAAGAAGATTAGCTTTGACATGTGGATCATTATATTTAACATTATTTAATTTATTGGGCACACGTGTTGAGATTTGTTTAAGAATATTATCTTCATGATGACGAATTGGTATATGTTCATATTCAGCTGCATTGGCAATAATATCTAGCAGAGCTTTGCTTTTAGTTTTCGATGTTAATGATTTACTGAACAATTCAATTGTTCGATAGTTAATACAATAGTACGCTGCAATCATGCCAAGATTCAATGGTGATGTATCAATATCATTTTCAATTGTAATACATTTCGATAGTTCGAGATCGCTGAGTGTATTTTCGACTAATTCTGATAAATGATCGGATAAATGTCGATGTGAGATGCCGTGAAGATTGTAATAGTTCGGATTTTGTGTCATACGTCGATAGAGTAATGTCCATGTGAGATAATCGACAGCATCTTGTTTATTTTCGATTGTTTTCGTTACAATTTCAGCATTGAAATTATCATGTAAACAATGATCAAGATGTGATTCAATGGGCAATGGTTCGTAGAGAAATTTCTTGAAGAAATCTTTCTTCGATGATAAACACATGAGAACAACTTTAGCATCGTTTTCTTTCAATGGTCGATTGGCACGACCGATCATTTGTAGAACATCACTGATCGGATAATCATCGTAGGTATGATTTTGTCCATTGTAGTATTGTGTATCCATAATAATAACCAAATAGGCGAAGAGATTCAATGACCAAAGCATACTTCGTGAGACAATACAGACTTGTAATGCACCAGCCGTGTACAATTCTTCGACAATAGTTCGATCTTTATGACTTAGACCTTCGTGAAGATAAGCTGCGCCGCGAAGAACAGTTTCTTTTAATGTTTGATCTTCGATTTGATTTGTAAATGATTCGATTTCAGCGGTGGAAATATGTAGAAATCGATCTTGTTTTTGATCGGTAGCTGCAAATGTAAGAATATCGATTGCTGTCATACGAGATAGTTTTCTCGATGGAACAAAAACAATCACAGGTCGATGTGGCGAATGACGATTGATCGCTTGATAGACCGGTTTGGCCATGGCAATGAGACGCGAAGCGTTATGCGTCATATTAAAACCTTGAATGTGTAATTCGAGTTGAACAGGTCGAACACTTGGTCGAAAATTGAACGTTGAATTCGAACTGCAGCCTAACCATTGAGCGATATCTTTGGCATTGAGAATCGACGTTGCCATAGCGACAATACGGATGTTTCGACCGGTTTCTGAGCTCATGTAACGCATTCGAGAACAGATGACTTCGAGAACGGGACCTTCATCGGAGTCGATGACGTGCAAATCATCGACGATGAAGAGATTTATGTTTTGAACGTTCTTTCGTTGTTTCCAACGACGTGAAAGAATGTCCCATTTGTCAGGCGTTGAAATAATAATATGACCTTTGGCAATTAGCTTCAAATCCGTCGCTGTTTCACCGGTGAGTACGACGACTTTTCGATTGAGAGTCGAAAAACGTCGATCCCAATCTTGTCGAACGATTTCAGCGAGTTCTTCTTTCGGCGTTACGTAAACACATTTTGGTTCGGGATTTTCTTTTAATTTTTCATTGGAAAATAATCGTAGGATAGCAAATTCAGCACAGATCGTCTTGCCCGAGCCGGTCGATGCACCGAGGAAAACATTATCATCGGTATTATACAGCGTATTGAACACTTGCGTTTGAATGCCATTGAAAAATTTAAAATCATACAAATCTTCGTATTTGGCATTTCGAAGAGCGTTGACAGGCAACGGCTGAAGATCGAGCAATTCAGTTGGAGGCGGATGTTTTTCGGGTAGAATCAAATGACGAAATGAAACGGCAACTTGCGTTTCCGATGCGAGCCATTTATCGGACACGATTCGAATGAAATATTGCGGTGGAAGTGTTTCAAAAACTGGAACGAAGAATTTCACGTAATGTTCATCTTCGCAATATTTCTTTTTCAAAAGAAAATATTCATGATGAAGAAGAACTTCGGAGTCGACATCTTCGATCAAAATCCAGAAAGGTTCGGCCATGCCGTGAATTTTATCGTCCCATTGAAAATCCGGTGTAATTGTCAATTCAAATTTCAATGTCGATCGAGTTATCGGCAAAACATGAACAGCTAATTCTAATTTCGGAATATGACGAATATATTTGTAGATTATCTTGCCGGTTTTAGGTGCACGAACTAATTCACCGATTTCATGAGCATCGAGATCATAAAATCGATCCCAGGAAATGTTTTTCTTTTCGATTTTTCGAATGATATCTTCAGGAATCTTCTTAAATTGCCGTAATGGACACATGCTTTGCCACATACGTTTGTCGATCATCTTCGAAATCGACATTGTCTTGTCGACTAATTGTGCCCATTGTCGAAGCAGGACCATTTCGAAGATGGCACGCATGAGACGACCAGCACTCTGCGTTATGTAAACCATGTCCGACATTAATGCAAATCCGTCGAGTTTCAATTGAGAAATATAGGCTTGCAGGAGAACATTGATTTTGGCACTTGGCTCATCGATACTTTCTTTGACCGGTATGGGCACACGTTCGAGAAGTTTTTGTAGTTCGACTTTTTCCTCTTCTCGTACGGTTATATGACGAAATTCGGATGAAAGTGAAAAGATTCGAAAGAGATCGATTTCGCTTAATGTTGGTTTGAGTAATTGATTGTACATGGCAATTGTATCGTGTGTGCAATAGTAATGACTGGCGATTCGGCCGTATTCGGTGGCTTGAAAGTTGCCCGTTTTTCGATCGTATCGAATCAAATGAGCTTTATCGAGTTGAATGGCTGCCGAATGAATAAGATCTAAACGTCGTTGAAGAAGATATTTATCGACGTGAAGTGATTCATTCGAAACACCGTACAATTGCGGTTCTTTGATCATTCGAACGTATAAATACGTGTAACTCAACCATTCAGCTGCCTCACGAATATTTTGAATTGTTCCGAGAACAATTTCCGCATTGAGATTGTCGATTAATTTCGAAATCATTTGACTTTCAATTGGCAATTGTTGATTCATTAGCGAAAGATAATATTGCAATTCGCCATGACTTGTTAGAAGAATACCTTCGCCAAGTGTATCGTATTGCGGTCGACCAGCACGACCGAGCATTTGCATGACATCGAGTGCGCCTAGTTCTGTCCAACGGCCTTTCTCCGGACTGTAGACTTGTGTGCCTTTGATGATGACGGTGTGTGCCGGTAGATTGACACCCCAGGCGAGTGTTGCTGTTGAAACGAGAATTTGAATGTGACCTTCGGCGAAGAGATCTTCGACGAGTGTTCGATCGGCTCGATTCATGCCAGCATGATGAATGCCGAAGCCGTACGGGAAAAGATCTTTTAATTCTAAGTTTTTCGTTTGTTCAGCTTCGGTACGAAGGATTTCTTTCGATGCTGAACCTTCTTTAATGAACGCAGCGATCGTATCTTTTTCAAGTGCAGCATCACGAACAGCACGTGCTGTTTTCACTGTTTCTTTTCTCGAATGAACAAAAATGAGAACTTGATTTTTGCCCGCATGTTCCATCACTTTTTCATAGACTAAATCGTTCATAATTTGAAAACGTTTAATGGCTTTTTTCTCGGTTATGCCGATGTACGTTTGTTTGAGTGGCACAGGTCGAAAACTATTATTAAAATGAAATAAACCTTCACGTTTGACATTTAAAAACGTCGCCACATCTTCATAATTCGGCAAAGTTGCACTTAAACCAACGAATCGAACGGGATCTTGTGTTGTTTCGATGGTTCGAATCGTTCGTGCAATGATTGCTTCGAGTACCGGACCACGATCGTCGTGCAACAAATGAACTTCATCGATGATAATCAATCGAACTAACTGCGTAAACGAACGTTCGCCACCTTTTCGCGTGATAATATCCCATTTTTCCGGCGTACAAACGATCAATTGTGTTTCGTTGATTTGCTCACGTGACAGTTGATGATCGCCAGTTAATTCAGCGACTTTCAAACCGAACGGATTCAAACGTTTAGTGAAATTTCCAACGATTTCCTGAACAAGCGATCGCATAGGAGCGATGTAGATGATTTTAAATTCATCGACATTGATCGATCCATCGGGCATCACGTGTTTGCTGACTTCACGAAGAATTGTGAGAAGAGCGACGTTGGTTTTACCAGCGCCTGTTGGTGCACAGAGAAGGATATTCTCGTCGGATTCTAATGTTGCTTTGACCATACGCGATTGAATTCGATTGAGATGCTGAAGACCTTCGAATGCCGGTTGAGCGTATTTCGGTAAACTCGAAATCGGAAAGAGAGTTTCACCGGGATCGAGTTCGGGCTTTTTGAAAGCTGATACGTGAACTTCTTCGTAGCCGCTCTTCTGCACTCGATAGGAGCCTTCAGGCAAACGGCAGCTTTTATTCGCCATGAAATGACTTCCTTGTGTGAAGGCTAAGTCTTCTAAATTGACGACATGTTGTGGATTGACGTTGGAGGAATCGGCTGATTCGTTGTCTGGATTGTCTCGATCGAGATCGTCACGTGAACGTTTCGATGTTTGCCGACGTTCGCCGCCACGGTCGTCTTGATCGGTTTGTTCGAGTGCTTGGAGAATCCAAACGAGTTCGGGATCACTGCGCATTTTTTCTTCGATTTTCGACTTCTCCGATGTGCTCTGAGCCGAAGCGAGCAGCGTGCAATAGAGAATCATGTTCTTATTCGTTCGAAGTAGTTTAATAAAATCGAATTGTTCGTGACCAAGAAGAATAACGAGTTGATTTTCTAATTCTCGATCGTCGGACGATGTCTGAAGAATTTCGAGAACTTCTTGAGCTTTTAATTTGGCGTCTGTTGCTTCGGCATAGACCTTGCTGAGATTTCGTTGCAACCAAAAAGCATCGATGGAATGTGGTTGAAGATTTTTTGTCGAACGATTGGATTCATCGTGTGAATTTTTATTGAGATTTTTCTCTTGAATCGTATAATCCATTTTCGCTTCTTCGCCTTCGGACAGATCTTCTTCGTCTTCGTCGCGAATTTCATTCGCATCACCTTCCTCTTCGTCACCGGACTCATCGAATTCAACATTAATACCATAGGTTTCATCGATACCTTCGTCTTCTTTATTCTGATTTTCATCTGTTGACCAATCGGTGATTTTCTTGCCTAAATTGACCAGAAATGCGTAACGTTGTTCGGCTATTTTCGTGCCGAGTAAACCTTCGATTTCATTCTTTCGATCTTTATCACGGAGTTTATCATTTTTAAGCGTCAATAGAACTTCATCGGCTGCACCACATAGAATACTTCGTGCTTGATCACCGATAGCTTCTTGAAGAAAACTGAGTAGAACTTCGTAAGTTTGTTTGGTTTCTTGAGTTTTGGGTCGATAGAGAATATTGCTTGTATCATCGGCCGAATCATCGAGTAGAGTTTGACCTTTGAATCTTGAAAGATCACTTTTCGATGCATGATCATCGGTTTTCTTTTGTTTTTTGTTACTCTGTTCGGGTCGTGTACGTTGAACACGATCGCCCATACGTGAACCTGTTAAATGTCCAACAAGCGAGAGAACTTCACCGGTTGCTTCATTTCGACTACGTCGTTCAATTAAGGATTTATCTGCTTGTAAGACAAGATTGGAATTGGCTTTGTATTCATATTGTTGACGACGAGCAGTTTCATCAGCCATCGTTAAATTGAAGAAATGAAAATCTTACTGTAATAACAGAGAAATGAGTGCAAACAAAGAATGTGTCAGTTCATTGGAGAGGTCGACATCGATTCAGTAATCGAGACGAATTGTTCGGTCAGCAACTTGGGACATCTATCGAATTCATAAGAGGTTCTGTTCAGTAGTTTGAAGGTCGTTTTTTTCTTTCTTTCCAAGTCACCGGAATAATTTCTCTTTCTTAGTATGCATTTATCCTTGAACTGAATGTCATTGCAAAGCACTCAACTGTTTCTTTCGGCCGTAGTTGAATATGAATGTAAGTTTAATTTAAAATAAATATTCAATAGAGACTAATAATTTTATCTAGATTCCAATTTTCAAACAGTTGTCAAAGTAAAATATACCTTATTGACCTTTTCATCTTCTCTCTCTGTGTGTTCTTTTTAAGATCGAGAATATTAATTATTCTACTAGCTGTCATTTTGTTTGTATTAATTGTAGCAACCGTTGTTCTAATTGTTCTTTACAGTCTTAAACCGTGTATATTTGTAAAATGTCATTCGAAAACAACGAAATGTATCCGACGTGGTCCATTTCGAGCGCAATGTATTTGCAATTCGGAAACAGTTGGCAATGGCCGAACGGTTTGTGATGAATGTGGAATTCGATATGAACCGATCAGTCCTCGGATTATCGGTGGATCTGATGCAATGGATCATAGTTGGCCATTTGCAGCTCTCATTCGACAGAAATATAAAACTTTGATTCGTTTTGAAGATCAAATTCTTCTAGTAAAGACGATATATAAAAAACTTTGAGTTGATTATTGTTTTTAAAGATTGAAACAGGATGGATTTGCGGTGGAACTTTGATCAATCATAAAACTGTTTTAACTGCGGTATGTTATTCTTTTTAACTTTGTTAAGAAACCATAGTTGATGTATGATGTCTAGGGACATTGTTTGAAAATGGAAGGTGACACGTAAGTCAACAGAAAAAAAGACACGAATGTGTTTTGTTTTTTATCGAAGGCTTTTTTTTGTGTTTAGATTCGATTATCAATCTGTTGAATATTCAATTGTATGGAATAAATTCTATCCGAATGTTGAAAGCGTAAGACTTTTTTTTTTATGTATGAGAACTTTTAATCAGAATTGTGTTTGAATAGTCGATTGAAGTTCTTGTGGGATCAGCAGATCGTCGTAAATATGCTGAACAACGGATTGTTAAAGTTCGTCAAGCTATTCGCGTAAGAATGTTTAGAGAAAATAAAATGGCCTTTTATCTACGATTTTTCAGCATCCTGGATTTAATGAACGAAATTTACATAATGATATCGCTATTTTGAAATTAGAGGAATATCTTCAACCATCGACATCGATTCAATTTGCTTGTTTAAGTCAAAATCTTTCGAAGATTAACATTACGGGAACGGTCATCGGTTGGGGTGATACGTATCCAGGTTCTCGGAAAGGTTCAATGATACTTCAACAAGTTAATTTAACTATTTATTCAAATGATGTCTGCTCGAATGTTTCACCACGAATCAATAAAAATTGGCAAATGCAATTATGTTGCGGTGATATCACTGGCAAACGTGATGCTTGTCATGGTGATAGTGGTAGTGGTTTGTTTTTACAGCGAAATTTCTCACAAACAAATCGTTATACAATAGCAGGAATTGTGTCCTATGGTGAACG